>LAZR01000497.1_pt1 | contig 30994 bp, 23 predicted proteins | sample 329461 | NCBI WGS metagenome assembly LAZR01 (sample SAMN03002196, study PRJNA259156) | marine sediment metagenome | biome: sea floor; feature: Hydrothermal impacted sediments; material: marine sediment; isolation source: Loki non-amplified sample from Loki's castle hydrothermal vent sediment ...
TGGGATCATGCAATATGCAAATGGGAGAATGTAACTATTGGTGGAACTATAACAAAACGTAATAGATTTCAAATCTATTCTGGAACTTTAGGATCAGCTTCTAGTGTCACTGTAGCTACTAGTGGTACAAACACAGCTCATAGTGTTCTTGGATTTAGTACTAAGACGGAAACAGGTGGAAGTGCTACCTCCAATACATTTGATGGTACTATAGGGGTTACTGGAACTTATTATGGATTTTTCGATGAGATTTATAGTATAGTCATTAGTAATGATAATATTGCTGTGAGGGGTATAGGAAGTGCTAGTAAGGGAGGTAGTAATACGTATGCTGGTACTATGACTACTGGTGGCGTGTTCAATAATACTGGTGGAGATACTACTTATGTGATAGAAATAGATGTTACTAATGGTACAACTATGGGTGCTGGTACTGGAAATGTACCAAGAATGAAATGGGTAGGTACAGGTGGCGGTGATGACACTCAAACTGATTGGACTGAACTGCTATACCCAGACTTTTGGTATAGTGTAGGTAAATATGGATTGATGGCTAAATTTACTGATGCGGTGTTTAACACTGTTGGCACTGCATGGACAATAGTCTGTTCTAAACCGGACTATGCTGAAGGTTCAAATGCTAATGCTGCGATTGGGACTGCGGAATTTGTATGGAGTTCCGATAGAGGTGATATGAGTGGGGCTTCAAGAGGTACTACTTCATCTGGAGCTACAAGAGTGGGAACAAGAGGGTTATACATCAATTTCACTGGCGGCAATAATTTAGCTGCAGGCGATGAGTTCTTTATAATTTGTAAACCGCCGGAGCCAGCAAGTTACAACATTACAAGTTTGAATTATGGCAATGTGACCGTTTCAACTGAGAGCTCATTAAGGGCAGTTATGTTTGAGATAGAGTCTGGTGCAACACAGATGAGTACAGTGAAGTTTGGTTTACAGAGTAATGGATCATTTAGTCATCATAATGCTGGAAACAGTGATACTTATTTTAGATTTGGTACGGTTGGTCCGGCTAATAATGCTGGTGGTTCACCAATGACTGGTCAAGAGTGGCGTATGGATTTAGCAGCTACTGATATTGACAGTGATACGCCTCCAACCTATTTGTATGCTACAGAAGATAATCTTTCTGTTGTAGCGACTGCAGATGCAAGTGAGGCTGTAGGTAATTATCCACTAAGAGGTATGACAAGTGATCCTATGTGGTTGAATATTAGACTTGGCTCATCAGAAACTGGCGCAAATTCAACCGTCAACTACAGAAATTATTTTGATTATTCATGATAATAAGTAATTTCAATTAGTTATTATATATTTTTATTGTAAAAATATCTAGCAAAATTGAAAAAATATTCTATAATATATGTAGATGGTTATTTATTAATAAAGAATGAATTATCTAAAAATATACTATAGGAGCGTTGATATGAAAAGGATATTATGGCTAGATGAGGAAAAAAAAGAAATTATACAGATGTATAATAATGGTTGCAAGCAGATAGAAATAGCAGAATATTTCAATGTGTCTCAGACAGCTATTAGTACTAGGCTGAGAAAATGGAAAGTTAGTAATCCAGATGGTAATAGATTTATACGTGTGGATATACCAAAGAATGTTTTATATGATTTATATTGGAACAAGGAACTTCATCCTGTAGAAATTGGTAAGAAATTTGGTTGTGGTATAGCGCCTATTCACCGGAAAATGAAACAATATGGAATTCCTACTAGAACTAAGAGCGAAGCCCGTATGGGAAAACTAAATCCTATATATGGCGTAGGACATACCGAGGAAGCTCGTAAGAAAATGTCGGAGGCTTTTACTAATGGTAGAAAGATCGGGTTTAATAGTCATTGGGGAAAAGGTTCTTATTACGACACCCCACATCAGGGCAGGAAGTGGATGCGCTCTGGTTGGGAAGTTAAAGTAGCTGATTATTTGACAAGAAATAATATTAATTGGTATTATGAGTATAAATGGTTAAAAGTAAAATATGGTGTAAACTATTTACCGGATTTCTATTTACCGGATAAAGAAAAGTATATTGAAGTAAAAGGTAGAAAGAAAAAAAAGGATTTGGAAAAGATTATACTAGCTCAACAAAAATATAATATAGAGTTGTGGGATGGTGAAGAATTATTAAAAAGAGGTATTGTAAATAATAGTGGTGTGGCAGAAATAAATAGAAAATATAGATAGTACAGGATCAAAGGAGGTATTATGAGAAGGGGATGGGAAGTAGAATTATTTAATGGATCAATACTCAGGGAGAGTGACTTGGACTGGAAAAAAGTACCTAAAAACCAGATCGCAAGGCTCTCCCTTTTTTATGACGGCCGCGAGTGGAATTTATCTGGTAAAGAAGCTTATTTTGTTAAGTATCGTGCCAGTGTAGTGCCTGGTATACAAGAGAGTTTTAGAGTAGAACGTAGCATCATAGGATTTTATGAGGGGGCTAAGAAGATTTGTTACCATGTAGAAGAATCTACTGGTAAATTTAGTTTGGAGGTAATAGATAATAGTGGCAGCTAATGTGTGTCAATACTGGAGTATAGATAGTGACGGTAATCCTATAGAACCTGGACTGTGTCCTAATTGGGATGTTACTAATGCTATTTGTACTTTTACAGAAAAGAAAACTAATGCGGATGGAGATGAAGTTACGGATTCAGAGGGTAATCCGGTAGAGGTTAAGGATTCAGAGGGTAATCTGATAAGAGCCTCGTTTTATCCGCATTGTAATCTGGTAGGCACACAAGCACAGTGTAATCAGTATGCTGGTACTGGAACCCAAAAAAGATGTATAGTACCTGATCATAGTAGACATGTTGTAAATAGAAGAACGGGTAAAAAATGGGCTACTAAATCTGTGATAGAAGAAGGAAAGGTTACAACCCCAGCTGATTATAGCGCTATCACTGAGTATAATGATGGTAGATGTGATGGGTTTGGTACTGCTACAAAGTGTACTGCATATTCTTCATATATTATGGGGTTTTCTTCACTTCAGCCAGACGACAAAGATGGTACAAAGAAAGCTGATGAAGATGGTGTATTTACTACTATAAGTGGTTTTGATGTACGATTACCACTATCCCATGAAGTATACAACAAGCGTGCAGACCTGGGCAGATGTTATTGGTGGCAAGCTGATAACGAGGATTTTACAGCTGAATCGTCTTTGGATAGTCCAAATTTCGGCAAGGTAAACACTGTCACTTTTAGATGTACTAATCCAGATGAGATAGTTCAGAATTATAGCGGTGATGTAGGTAATGGATTTAAGTGGGATTTTGATCTGCACATGAATAGATCTCCTTGTAATGGTGCTAAACCTGAGTGCCCTAGATATACTAGTGGTATATGTTGGCAATACTGTATAGACGAGAAGATGCGTCTAGGTGACAAGGTACTGGCTGAACAAGTGTTGGAGCTGAGATATCACATAAGAAAAGAAAAATGGGAAGAACAGAAATTTAAGGATTCTTTTATAGAACCATATCTATATGCATGGGATGGTACTGTGTCTGTTCAGTCAGATGACAAGTATCTTATACCTGCCCATAGAACTTATATAAATGACTTTGATACATTTGAAATAAAACATGATAAAGCTATGCTGACCGAAGGTACAGTGGCTGATGACTATAGAAAGAAATATCCCGATTTAGTAAGAGAACTAAAAGATATAGTACTTGCACCTATTATTAGAAATAGATTCGATAATAAGGATATTCATGGTGAAGATTTAAAAGATATTGACGGTGAAAGTTTAAATATATTTGAGTCATCAGATATTGATCACAATAGTGTATTGATATTTGGTGATATGTTCTGGCATAATAGTGAAACATATGCTTTTAACATAGATGACCCAGAGTTAAATTTTCCTTCACATGTAGCTGAAAGATTAAAAGAGCATATGAACATGTCTGAAATAGAAGCCAAGTTAGAATTAAGTAGTGGAGCTGTGTTCGATGAGTTTTATGATGAGTTAGAATGCATATTAGATTTTATAATAGATGCAATGCCAGATAAAATGCCAGCGTCAGAATTTGGTAGCGACCAGAATATGTTTTATATAGATGCCCCTAGTAGGTGGGGGGATAATAATATATTTGTGTTTAACAAAGGTAGTGGTAGATGGGAATTCGATAAGATATATTTTAAAAAGATATATGTCGGCGGTATTATTGGGCAAACTGGTTTTAGTCTTTCCGGTGATGGAGAGATAGATTATTTGCCTGATTATGGAAGTGATTTTTCTGCGTATTTGAATGATAATGGATCTGTATCATTTAGTTTCTTTCCACTCATAAATGAAGAACGCGGTGATTATGGCCAATACTTATCCTATTATATGTATCTTGATGGTGTCCGTGACAGGTTATCGGCTAACCCTTCAATTATTCCAGATAACAAAACTTATGAATTGACTTATAGACTGTATAAGGTTACTGTAGGATCTGATATAGAGCTGGATATAAAAAACACTAAGTTCTTCGGCAACGCCGGTTATGCCTTAGTAGTTATACCTGATGAGGTTGACGAGACTAAGGTATTAAGTTATGTAATCAAACCATGGGAAGTTGAAGGTAAATTAGAGATAGTTCATGTAGATGATGATGGTAATGAGACTGGCAGAGAAGAAATGATTATATATGAGAGCTGTAATGATAGAATGGAAGTGAATCAGTTTATTATCAGGCCGAAAGATATTAATAACTTTAATTCTTTTTGTAAAAATGATTATTTATCCATAAAAGAGCTTGTGACATATGAAAGACGCACATTAGAAAATCCCCTTGGGGGAGAAGAAGAGCTGGAATCATTTATAGATGAAGATGATTCAGTAAGCTACAGAGAGAATTTTGTTATAAATGCCACTGACAATTTATATACTATTAGAAAATTTGGATACGAGCCTCTTATGGTTTCTATTGTATTTAGAGGGATAACTGGTAGAATTAAGGGCCATGTAAAAACAAAACTTATAACATGGATACGTCAGCCTTTTTGTAGAGATGTAGAAATTAAATATGCTTGGAACGCCAGCTATGAATATGCCACACTATTACCAGAATATAATTGTTATATCAGAGAAGGTGAACAGGCTGGCAAAAGAGTTGATCCAGATCCAGTTTATAAAGGATATACACCTCCATGTGGTGATCATGATTTAAGTTTTAACACTGGTCTTGGGCCTATGTGGTATCCGTATGTTGATTGTAATTCTTATGACAGATATAATATAACAGGCAATCTTAGTGAGTGGGATATACGAATTATGGAAGTATTTTGGGAAGACTGGTCTGATCCGCCGCATGGCAGCCATGATATTCGTATGTTAGGCCCAGCCGATAGTTTTGGAGAGACATGTGATTCACACGCGTCATTATGGAATTGTTTATGTGATTGGTCCTATTGTAATTCAACTAAAAAGACTGAAAATCTTTTTACAGGGTATGGTAGATATAGGGGTGGGGTAACTGGATTAGACAAAGTAAAGATGCTACAAAATAGTGGCGCTTCGCCTAAATTCGGTAATACTTATAGAGATTTTATGAGAAGTTATAGATCAATGGATAACATAGATTATTATGTAGTACAAGGAACGAGTTTTATACGTAAGCGAAAATGGGTTCCAATAAACGAGTTTTATGCCAGTGCAAGTATTACTAATCCAACATCTTCTTATCCATATTTAATGTATTGTAGCAATGATTTTTATGATGATACTAGTAGTTTTATGCATCAGTTTGGATTTTTGACGGTAAACGATACTATAGAAGGCGTGCAAATTAGTGAGAGTATGGAGATGGCCGCTTTAGTAGCAATGAGATATGATTTCGACGAGGTATTTAGAACCCATAGTTCATTGGCAGGGTTGTATTATCCGTTTCCTAAAGATCCTTACTATAGACTAATTAATAGTGTACTGGTACCAATAATTACATGGTATACATATAAAGATTATCCAGAAGGAGACCTATCAAAATCTATACAATGGGCTTGGCAGGAATTGTGGGGCGAGTTAGAAAGATACGATCTTAATACATCAGATAGAACCTGTGCTAGTTATACTTATATAGGAGATCATCCTACCATAGATAATTCCACTTTAATGGAAGAAAAACTTGTTACCCCGCAACGTAAATCTGGAGATGATATTATAGGCCGGCATATTTATTTCAATGTAGAACATCCTGATTATAAATATGATTATATGTTAGGCGAACATAGATTAGTTTGTGATGAAGGAGATCAAGTGCTTTGGTTGACGGCGCCTGTAGAGGAGGGCATAGGTAACTACGGTGACGATCCTATATGGAGTATAAAACTAAATAGTGGCCCTAAGAGATGTTTTGATTTAGATGGTGTGTGGGCCGATGGTATCGGATGTAACAAAACCCTATATGATACATGTACTACATCCCCGTGGGTGACCGAGGTTACTTTATTTGATACTGGATTTACTAGCACAACTCCAGATGCGGATAGGACTATTACAACTTATGATTCAATAGGTGATGAGGTTTTAGAGTATTATCAAAGAGGTTTAGATGTTACTATTAGATCGGGGATGCTCAAGTATTTACCTCGAAGTGCAGTTTTATTGAATTCAGAAGATTATGAAATAAAGTTGGATAAATTAGCAGACTGTATGACTGCAGGAGAAAAGGAAAATAATAACTGGGCGTCTCTAGAAGATTTAACAGAGTTTTATCCTGCGGAATATAATCTAAATTTGAAGTACTGTGATGGCTCTAACGAATTAAACATAGACATGAAATTGGCAAATGATATGTCTATTGGAGCTGTCTCTATTGATTTTGGATTGGGAGCTGAAGAAGTAGAAGGAGGCACGCCAAATACAGCGGAATCGATATTTCTTGGTGATTTGTATCATCTTCCCGGAGTTACAATATATAAATCTGGTATGTTTTTGTCGGGTAGTAAAGATACACTAAGATCTGTTAGGGGATTTTATGATATAGCTTTCAATGTCAATGATATTAAAAGTCCTTATCAATACCTTAGAATAAAAATTAGATTAAAAGCAACCACTGAAGAAATTAATGCCAAGGGCAATTTGAGTAATTATTATAATAAGAGTGGGGTATTAAATCAAGTACATATACAGAATGTTTATGTATACTATAATAGATTCGAAGATTCCACAGAAGATATAACTACATGGGAGCGTAAATATAATATATCAGTTGGAAAACATGGTGACTTTCCGCCCCACGGCGCTGATAGTACAGGATCCTTGCTTTATGTCATACCAAAGGATAGATCTACTGTTTATCAATATGATAGTATAGGTGGGGTTGTTGGAATGCCTAGTAGTGCTGGCAACATTAAAACTATGAACAAAAGTAGAGGACGTATACTATTTGAGACCCATTCAGACAAGGAAGCGATGTCAATAGGAGTAGGTGGAGGATTAAGTTGGTTGTATAAGGCAGAGGAAGAACAAAAAAATATATATGATGCCATAATAAACGAGGGCGAAACCTCATTCTCACTTACCTCTGTAGCTCCACCAAGTCTTGATAGTAAGTTGCTTGAAATAGGTATAACTTTTCCAGCTTGGGGTTGCTCGTTTCATAATTCAGTGGTTCGTCCACTTAAAAGCGTAGACAAACAAGGTACTTATAGTCCTTGTGGCCACCTTTTTATAGCCGATTATAAAAATATAGAACAGATCAGTAATTGTGGTAAACACGGCTCAATATTCTGGAGATCTACTGAAAATGTGTTTGAATATGTGTTTCAACATAAATGTACTGGCACTTTGAATTGGAGTATAGATGTATTTACAGCATGGGAGAATGGTATGGGGGCAGTACTTACTAATCCAATGGGATATATTGGTCCGGAGCTGGCACGAAATGAGGAAGTAGCAAACAGAATTAATGCGTCAGAGTATGGCTCTGTAACTATGCAATTGGCGGGTTCTGTAGCGTCATTAAACTAGGAGATATTATGTTCGATATAGATTGTGATAATTGCGGCGAGGGGTTAGTAATCAACGACATGGCCACTCTAGACCAATATATGAAGGATATGGATTATTTAGTCGATGATGAAGGTAAAGTTGTGGATGCATCTATCCAACAATATCTGGTATATCAATGTAGATTATGTGAAAAAACCTATAACTTTACATATAAAGAGTGGGAGTTAAGATATCGAAGAAAAACAGCCCAACAGGTAATGGAACTCAAGAAACAGAAAATGTTTTCTGAACATATAAATACACAAGCCGTGGACGCAGATAATGGCTTGGAACACTGTGGCCAATGCAGCGGCTTTGCCGGAGATGGCTACTGTCTTGTGGATATTATTAAACAATGTACGATAAGGAAAGAAAAGTAAATGCCATACAACTTCCTTCGGGACGCAAGAATAATTGAAAATTCATTTCTCTGTGTACATGATACATTGGATGCTTATTCATCTGATTTTCATATAAATGGCGACGTGGATAATTGGGACATTTATAACAATATTTATTTATATGGATGTTGGAATGGCACATTGTTTGGTACTGCAAATGATAGAAGCTGTTATATAAGTCGTAATAATGTATTCTCGGTGGTGGAAGCAGAAGATTATTATTATATTAAAATATTGATGAAGGTTACTAATAATAATCCAGATAAAGTTGTAGGGGGTCTTACTACAGGACGTATACAATGGTTAAGATTAGGCGAAGCAGTGTGGGATTCTACTAAGCAGATAGATTTTGATCTTGTAGTTGATGATAAGTGGAGACTTTATAGTATAAATATGGGGCCAGCTCCTGAGTGGCAGGGCAACATAAATAATTTAAGAGTTTATCCGTTTATAGATGGGTGGTCTGGTGATCACTTTGCTATTAAGTTCATAAAGATTAGTTCATTATCTAAATTTGCGTGTGATAATACTCAATGTTCTTATTTTCCTTTCTACGAGCATAACTGCCCTGGCGCTGGTATAAGAGGCAGTTGTGTGGCTGGTACATCTAGTAGTTTTTATACTACTGTGTCTGGTGTTAGTGATGAACTGGCAGTTGACATTGATGGGTATGGGTATGAATATTTTAATCTCGGCGATAATGAAAACGCAACTGGTATAGATATAGCTAAAATAATTGCTAACAAAATAAGTACGTTTAATATAGGTGGTTATTCATATTCTAGTTGTGAGTATTCTGAACTAAATAAGTTGAAAATAACTTCTGGTACTGTAGGAACAACAAGTGCTGTTGGAATAACAGGTTCCGCGGCTAAGTCGTTGGGGTTTGAAGATTCAGAGGAAAATGATATATCAACCAAAGTAACAGGTACTAATCCAGCTACGGGTTTTGATTATGCATCATCAAGATTTCTTTCGGCTTATGAGATAAGTAAACTTATAGATGGTGATACAGATAACTTTGCATATATGCATGATCCTACTCAATACAGTGTGGAGGGTGGTAGACGAGATTTCAATGAAGTAGGTACTTATAGGCTTATATCTAGTTTAGCGGCAGGCGAGTATTATGATTCTTTAAATAATGTGGGTAAGACCATAATAGATTATTCACACCCTATAGATAATAATGGTAAATTAAAAGCTGTTTATATGTATGGTAAAGTAGATAGCGCGTCGAGGATAAAAATTTTGAGGCCCAGAAGTGATGGTCAATTATTAACCGTATACTCATTGAGCTTGCCAACAGAGAACGCTTCATATCTATATACTTCTAGACCATTGGTATATAGAGTAGATTGCGATATACTTGTAAACAAAGGTGATCTTATAGGGATATATAACGCTGATTTGTATGTTGGCGTGTCAAAGACCGGTTTGCCAGATGCTACTTTCTGTCAAATAAACGGTGAAGCAACAGGTATTTTTGATCCTGGTGTTCCGTTTTCCTATGGATTGGCTGGGCTTTCTATTTATGCTAGGGGAGATAGATGGCAAACTAACACTATACTTGATATAGATCTTGGTGACAGAATAAATGTGGAAGAAATAAATATATATGGCAGTGAGGATGCAAGCTATTTTGAGTTTAACGTTGCTAGTTGTCTTGATGTGAGTTGGGAAGTGGATTTATTTAGTCAATCGCATTATCATACTGGAATAAATTGGATTACTATTGTTGGATTTACAGATATTCATACTAATACGTATTACGGTAGAGACGCTCTGGATGATTCTATTCGCACCGCAGATAATGGACAGGTAGGTACTAGTTATGGATCTGATTCCAGTGGGTTGTATACAACTGGTGACAACCACTCATATTTTTATGTGAATGGGGATGCTGAGTGGTTGTATAATTATACATGTACAGGTAAGACAGAATATTGTTGGCCAAATGTTCCACGTGGAATTGGTGGATTTAAATATGATCCTATAGCTTTTATTCTAAAATTTCCCAATGAAAAATCTGCTCCTATACATAAAAGCATTGTTTATTTCAAGGAGAGAAATAACTTTAGAAGTATGGCGTTGTCTTATTATTTAGGTCGATATGAATTTACTGGTAATGCTGATGATACTAAATTTCGATTAATTCCTTCTTATAATTCAGTAAAGTTAGACGGTATAGAATATTTACCTGGAGATAATGATTATATATTTAATAATCCTACGAGTGCACGAGTTAGGTATGCAAGTGGAAATAAAGATCCTATAAATTGGGAGGAATATAGTGCATCTATAGGTACCGATTGGACTATAATAGAACATAACTTTGACGAGATAGAGTCTCTTGGGTTTAGAATTTATACTAATCATCATAATAGTACTAAAATATCAGAGATAGAGCTTTATAGTAAAATGAAAACCACCCCATCCCTTTTGGATAATGTCACATTGTCTTTTTCAGACTATGGAGAAATATGGGTTTCTCCATCTTTTAACGAACTAACTTCTGGAAAAATACAAGCTTTTCTAGGAGGAGCTCCTAGATATATTACTATGGAGTTTGATGCCTCTACTGAGTTTTCTATTAATGAAATAGAATTATTGGTCGGGGATCAAGTAAAAACAGGCGATTGTTCTGATATTGTGTTATTAGATCACGCTAAATCTGGTGCAGTAAATGAAGCTACTCCTATTACATTGGAAAATGTTTATGACAAGCCGTTTGATTTGACTGTGGATTTACCTCGCCAGACCTATGAGGTGGATAACCTAGTGTTCTGGAGCAAGATGGGTTCTTACGATGAGATAGAGAAGCCAGAAATAGGTCCGGGGTGCAAACTATTCAAAAGCGATGATCATAATATAAGAAATGACAATAGTCAATGCGCAATAAACACACCTTCTTATGCATTGAAAAATATATTGTCTAATAGTAAAAATGCTTATTATAACGAGGACGATGAACACTGGCAAAGTTATGGTACTATTTCCAGCGGTGTATCTTTGGATTTTTGCAATAACTCTTATAGAAAAACTGAATTTACTTTCAATTCAGTGTCTAGTGAATATTGGAAAATAGGATTTCCACTTATTATAGACTATGTAGATGCTTTTAATGTGGATCCAAACTGGACGATATCGAATACTGGTAGTTATTCTTATGGCGGCGGTTGGGATAGTATTAATAAGCGATTTAGTTTTACAGTATACAAAGATAATGCTGGGTATCAACTGGCTTACAAAACATTTAATAGCACAATCTCAGAAGCTGATTCACTTGAAATTAAATTTAAGTTCAGAGCTACTAGTAACAGTGGTCTGGCTGGAGTCAGCATAGGCTTGACAAATATTCCGATAGTTAAGGCTGGATTGCGCCTTTCTTTTTATCTAAATTCTACTGGTTGGAATTCAATAGAACTAAAGGTTACAAATATGAATGGCTCTATTTCGGATTTAGTGGCAATTGTCAATCCAGGGCCTTATTGGCAAATGAATACGGATTATTATGTAAAAGTAACGTCTAATGGGTCCGGTTCTTATGCTATGTTTATATGGACAGATACATGGGATGGTGCTAGTTTGTTTGGTACTAGATCGATGAGCAGCAGTATAGCTTGGGATAGTACCAAATTTGGTATAGTCCATGCTAATCATGGTTCTCAGGGTAATTCAATATCTGGATGGATAGACGATGTAGATATTAAAAGTCCTTTGATGTCGGTGGAAGCAAGATATATTGATGCTTATTATAACGATACCTTAGTTGAGATAGAGAAAGTATATTTTGATAGTAGTAATGACAATATGGCTCAAAGCAGTGGGGTAGTTTCTGATGGTGTAGATATGAATCCTGGGCCTGGTATATCTGGATATAACACTGCTATAGGGTTTAAATTGACAGGCTTAGATCCTGTTAATAAAATAAGAATTATACATCAAAATCATCTTTCAGAGTTTTTTAATTCCGCCAATGTTTATGTTAATTCTGTAAATGATAATAATTATATTTTATGGGACGATGAAAGTGGTAATTTAAGTTTTAACTATTCGAATAGTACATATAATACTTATTTTGTAATTGATTTGTCTAATAGGTACGATATAGATGTAATACGAAATTACGGTAGTGCTACTAATAAATTATTACTGTCAGACTCAAACATGGATTATTCTAATAGTGAGGTTTCAAGCCCGTATAATGTAACTTGGGATAATAGTACGCGCAGTGATTTAAGATGGCTACGTGTAAACATACTGACCGGTGATGAAACTACTAGATGCCTGAGAAAACTTGGTATTTATCCTGAAATAGAGACAGTTTTTGGACCTGCTGGCGGGTACAACTGTGAATGGCAATCTTTGGGTAATATACTATCGGATTATAATCCGCCTATAAATGTGGCCTATGATGCTACAGTTACAGGCACTAATTATTACTTTTTGGACTACTATCCAGAGAACGCTGTAAATGGTGTAAACAATGATTATAGAGCTCAAGCTTGTTGGGGATTTCAAGAGGTAGATAGCGTAGATCCTTATATGCGAATAGATTTTGATCAAACCTACACTATAAATAAAGTTGTACTATATCATGGATATGATCCTGCAGATTCTGGGGTTATGAATACTAATTATACTTTTAGTACTGCATACTCAGTATATGATCCTGGACATGAGGTTACTCCATCAGTACGTTATTCTTCATCAACAGGTGTTTTTGGGGATAGTATGTACTTTGATGGATCTACTACTTATTTGACAATAGATGACAGTGATGATTGGGATTTTAGATCGAATCATTATGCTATAGATTTTAGAGTTAAATTTTCTAGCTTTAATACTGCTGATGGTTTTGATACATTTTTATGGTTCGGAGCAGACGTTGATCCTAATGTTGCATTTCAAGTTGATTATAAAAATAGTACTAATAAATTAAGATATGTACCTTATCGTGCATCTACACCCAATGTTATAGAGCAGGACTGGACTCCCTCTTTGAATACGTGGTATCATGTAGCTGTGACTTCATTTTCTGGTACCGTTAGATTATTTGTGGACGGCCAACAAATAGGTACGACTACTTCTGGTGTGGGATCTAATACTCCACTTGAGTATCCATTATATATAGGTGCTAAAGGAACTACATTTGATAGAAACTTCAATGGATATATGGATGAACTGCGTATATCTAAAGGAGACTCTAGATGGACTTCTAATTTTACCCCGCCAACAGAAGCTTATAGTGTTACTAATTCTGGCATAGATGATTATGCTAAACTTGTATTACATTTTGATGGAGAAATATATAATCCTGTAGTTTCAGTGAGCAGTAACAGTGATCATTATAGACTGCATCAGTTTGATCCTATAAGTGCTTTAAGAGCCAAACTAACAATAACTGGATATGATTATGAAAGGCAGTTAATTATTGATGAGGAGACTGGCTTGTATGAACTGTTTAAAGGAAGTTATTTGCGTGAAATAGAGATATATACATATACAGATTCTGGGTATGTAAATAGTGAGGATTGGCCTATAGTTGCTACAGATCTTACTGATCAGTTTGATGTGACGAATCATTCGCTTATTAATAAGGATGTGACAGATACAGATACAGACTGGGATAATAATGAGACATTTTTTAAGTATTCTGATAATATATTTGATGACCCACAGAAAGTTTCATTCACACTAGATGGAGAATATATTACATATTATCAGAAAACCGATAGTTGGGTGGATGCCGGTGCTACTGAGTATGTATTTGGTACTAATGTGTATTTTGATGTTGGTACATATATAGTTGAGTGGGCTGCCTATGCCAGTACAGATTTATTTACTGCTGATTACCCCGAGGAATCAAAAATTAGTTTAAGACTAGTTGGTCCGGCTACGGTTGATTATTTTGCGGATATAGATGTTGCAACTACATGGCTTAATGAATCAGGCACTATTACTGTACCTGAGGCTGGTAGGTATACAGTAAAGGGGGTACAGCATATAGATCCCACATATACTTGGGGGATTAGAAATCCTAATATATACCGATCTACTGGACTTATCAAATGGGTATCGGTTAAAAGAGATATCGCTGAGAATTATTCATATGACGACGATTCTGGTAAATATGGTAAAGATTATTTAAGTACTTTGAAGGTGTTTGGAGATACTAAATATAATCCTACTGAATATAACTGGTGGTGGAACTCAACGATTAGTACTTTAAGTAATGATGCCTTAACTGTTAAAGTCGGTAGAAGATCCCTAAAGATAGACTATCCAGATTCATCTACTGCTGATACGGTATCGTTTATAGAGGGTGATGATTTTGGCTTCGATGAGTATTTTGATATAAAAGACGTACTACACTTCTGGTGGTATATAAGTGATGTAAGTAAATTGGACTTGAGTTTTGGGGATGTAACTTTTGGTGTGATAAATAGCGCGGACAATGCTTACTATAAATGGGATGTAAGTGATATGAGTTTAAGTACAGGCTGGAATGATATGCGGCTGAAATTTGAAGACGCAAGTGAATTTTATCCGTCCGCTGATGAATTTGAATCTATATTTGGCTTTGTGTCTCCCAAGATAGATTTTAAAAATAATGGCAAGGATCTGTCGTCCATTAGATTTAGATTTCGTGGGGTTGGTCAGGCATTTATTATGAATATAGATGATCTAAAAATACAACGAAATGTGTTTGAAGACGATGTCAAATTTGACAAAGGGATGTGCCTTATTGGGCATGATTATTTAGAAATTCCGCTAGCAGGGATGACATTAGAACGAGGTACTATAGAATTCTGGATGAAACCATACACTGATAGCACTGGAAGGAATTTATTTAATGATTTAAATTCTCGATTATTATTCTCGATGGTAAATAATAACAACAATATTATTTCGCTGGGAATAAAATCAGGAGCATGGCTACAGCCAATTACAGGACATATAAGAAAAGCTCTGAGTACTTTTGAGATAGATGTAGGGGATTTACCGTCTAATAGTTTCATAAGCATAAATGAAATTATACACATAGCATTTGTATGGAGCCATGATGGCTCATTTACTGACAATAAAGACACCATTAGGATTTACATAAACAATGAGTTGATTGTAACAAGTAAAATTGCCTGGCGGGTAAATGATACGAAATCAGCGGTCATAAAACTAGGCGGAGCTACCGCTCAGACCGCACATAATAGTGACACTTATGGAAGCGCGATTTTTGACAACGTAAAAATTTATAACTATTGTAAGACTGAATTTAATATAGAAACAGAGGGAGTAGAAAAAGATATTTCATACACCGCTAATGAATTTTTGCAGATCAGCGAGAATGGTACTGATTTTTACGGCATGGGTTCTACAAATTTACCTATAGTTTTTCAAGCTGTACCAGCTGGGACGAGTAAAACTATATATGTAAGACCTGCTAAAAATGAAAGATTTGCACAGAGCCCAAATACTGCAAGCATCCTTGTAGAATGGCTCACAACGGTGTGAGGAGAATGGAATGGGTAAGAAATTAACTATAGAATATATAAGAGAACAATTTGAAAAAGAGGGTTATAAATTATTAAGTAAGAAATACGTAGGCGCTCATATTAAATTGAAATATGTGTGTTCTAAAGGACATAGACACAATATTACTTGGAATAATTGGAGTAATGGAAGGAGGTGTCCATATTGTGCTGGCCGGCCGCACTCTGATTGCTGGCACATCAACAAGCAGTTAGTTATTCATCACATTGATTATATTAAGAAGCACTGTAATCCATGGAATTTAATTACTCTATGTAGATCATGTAATGGTCGAGCAAATAAAAATAGGAAATGGCACACATCTTACTATACGGAAATAATGATAAAGAGAGGTTTATCACATGCAGTACAACTTAATTCGTAACGGATCATTAAAATCACTAACATCTAGTGGAACAGGTAATACTAGTCTGTCGTGGGCGCAACTGGAGAGTTTATTAGATGGGACCACTGCTTCTGGTGGGGTATCAGTGACTGTGTCTGGCGTACTTTATTTAGAGGCAGATATAAGTCAACGAATAAAATTAGATTCTGTACGTCTTTATAGCAGTGACTTAACAAAATCAGCTAATATTGTATTTTATGTTAAAGATGCTGAAAGCAGTAGTTATAGCCAACTCACTACAAATGTGTCAACTTATTATTATCCAACATTGGTAGAGCCTAAAGCACCGAGATTTGTTCTTGTTACTATTTCTGGCGTTGGTATGACTATCCATGAATATGAGGCGGTGAATAATGATTATATAGTAGCATTTGGTTCTGATGGAAGTCAATATGCTAAGTATTTGGAAGATACTCCAGTGGGTTCAGAAGGAACTGCAGAGACTATTTCATTATTTAATAATAGTAGTTCTTTAACCGGTATGGCTGCCACGGCTTACACAGTAGTTGATTATACAGGTAGTGTTGCGGATGAGTATGTAAAAATTTCGTCGAGTCAAAATGGAACATATTACGGAATAGAGGATGGCGCTTTAATAGAAGATGATAATCTTAATTCAACTTATAGATGGAGTATGGGATCGTTTGTTGATACTGAGGTTAGTGTTGACGAAGTAATAATCTCATCACCCAGTACAAGTGGAACTTACGCCACCCCCATATTCAAATTGGACAATCAATATAACTCAAGTTATTTTATAACAGATGGGACAGCTGTTAGTGGAACTGGTAGTATTAGTTATGATGCAAATGTTTATAATGGAACTATAAGAGTGAAGAGTAGTAATACGGAGCCAACACCTATATCTGAAGCGTATTTGGTACTTGCTACTAGAAACATGAATCCTACAAAATATATACCATATACTAGTTCTTATGCTACATGGTTTAGTTATGATGGTGGCGCAAGTACTTATGGAATGTCTATGGCTGTAGATAGACGTACTGGTTATGTTGTAATGACATACATGTATTCTTTTTCTACTACTGTACGTACATATGTGCGTATATATAATAGATCAGGTGGTGTTGTTATTACGGGTCTTTGGAGTGATAGTAACTATGCTTATTCTGGAGATGTAAATTTAGAATTTGATAAGAGTGGGGGTTTATGGTCATATTCGAGTTCATATAATCCAGATGCTCCTGGGACTCCTCGAACTTTGAAGCATATTAACAGTACTCTGAGCGCTTTAGCGTCTATAAGTGATAGTTTTATTGATTTTTTATATGATTTTGCTGTTGAATTAGATGGTGACGGAGTATGGTATACAGATAAGGTGGACGATTTGGTAATACATAAGAATACTAGTGGTACAACGATACATAGTATTGCTTTAGAAACACCCCGGGCTATATGTGGTACACTTGATAATGGGTGTTGGGTAGTAGACAATAAAGATGGTGATACTGCTACAGCGTATAGATATAATTCGAGTGGGGGGGTGGTAAAAACTGTTACTTTACCAGAAACACCGGCTTATAATAATACACAGGTTAATAGAGTGACTACTGATTATGAGGATGGTTTTTGGTATAGACATGATAGTTATGTATATCATGTTACTAGTGGCGGCTCGGTAGATGTAGGACCAATTTTTATTAATAATGCTAACAGATTAAGGGGTGCTCACAACGGCTGTTTTGTTATAAGTACGACTAATAATATGTTGTATTTTATTGATAAGGCCGCGGGAGATATAACAAGATCTACTAGTATTGCGAGTAATGCACAACCTGTGTTTGGTGTTTTTCCTTTTAATAATGATTCAGTTGTAGAGTTTCAAAATACTTCTAACTGGATACCAGCTTCATATGATCCAGTATGGGGAATTGGTGGTACTGCTGAATGGCAAGAAGTAAGAAAGGATGGGTATTTTTTACCTAAGGCGAGATACCATAGAACAGAAGTTACTCTTAGGGGCGACGCTACACTGGAGAAAATTTTGTTGCCGCCAGCAATAAAAACTGAAGACATACAACCTCAACAGAGTCAAAATATTTATATTAAGACAGATATACCTGAAGGGGCTGATATAACAGATTACGAAACTAGGATCAAAACTTGGTTCGGGGTACAAGAATAATGAAGAAATATAGTTTAAACTATGTGAAAAAATCATTTGCTTTAGATAATTATAAATTGACATCTAATGATAAATATATAAATGGACGCCAAAAATTTGATTATATTTGTTCTAAAGGACATAGACATAGTATTAGTTTTGGCAAATGGCTAGAGGGTAGGAGATGTCCTTATTGTGATGGTCAGGGAAAACCTACTATTGAATTTATACGATCACAGTTTGAGAATATAAACTATATTCTTTTAACAGATGTATATGTAAACTCATGTAATAAATTAGAATATATTTGTTCAAATGGACATCAACGTAAAATTAGTTGGAATGATTGGCGATTAGGCAGGCGGTGTATTCACTGCCTTGTATTAGATAAGATTGAATCATCCTTTGAGAATGAAAACTATATTATTTTGTCAATAGATAACTTTAGTTGGCGAGCAAGAGTATTATATAAATGTTCTTTAGGCCATGAGCATGCAGTAAGTTGGTCTAACTGGAGTAGAGGAACCAGGTGCCCAACATGTGCTTATATTAAAAAATCTGGCCCAGGACATCCAAATTGGAAAAATGGTATTTCCTGTGAGCTTTACTGCGATGCATGGGCGGATAAAGAATATAAGGAAGATATAAAAGCTAGAGATAATTATGAATGTCAAAACCCATATTGTTGGGGAACTGGTACTAGGTTAGTTCTACATCATGTAGATTATATAAAAAAGAATTGCATTCCGGTGAATTTAATAACACTGTGTAATTCATGTAATAGTGGAGCTAATTTTAGAAGAGAATTTCATGAAGAGTTTTATAAAAATATTATGAAAAACATAGTGGGGAGTAGAATAAAATGAGTCTTGCTGGATGGAATAATAATAAAAAACTAACATTAACCATAGATTCGACCAAGGTAGATGAAAATATCATCAATTTTCCTGTACTTATAACTTTATCATCTGGTACTGGTATAACTAGCTTTGATGCTTCAGCTGTATTTACTGAATTAACTCCTGCTTCTGGTACTTTAGCTTCTGGCACAGTATTATTATTACATTGTGATGGAACAAATGGAAGTACATCTTTTATAGATGAATCAACTAGTAGTCATACGATCACAGCTAATGATAACGCACAAATATCTACTGCGCAGTCTATGTTTGGTGGTTCTAGTGCTTATTTTGATGGTACAGGAGATTATTTGAGTATAGCTGATAGTGCCGACTGGGATTTTGCAGGCGGCCCTTTCACTATTGATTTTCGGGTAATGAAAGATGTTTCTCATACAGGAATTGGGCATGTAATTTCACGCTGGGACAGTGTAAATAATGATGAAAGGTGGTCGATAAGATATAATGATAATGATCTCCAGGTTTTTCTGGGCGCGTGGCAAACTATAACACTAGGAGTGGATAATAATTGGCACCATGTAGTATGGATTTATGATTCTGGTTTAAATACAGTTTATTTTGATGGTATAGAAGAATTATCCTATTCGTTTACTTTAAATGATCATACTTCTCAATTAAGGGTAGGAGGTTTATCTGCCTCCGAACTTGCAGGATATATAGACGAGCTTCGTATTTCAAAAGGAATAGCTCGTTGGACTTCAGATTTTATTCCGCCGACAGGACCATATGGAAGCTCTTGGGATAATAGAAAGAAAATAGCTGTTACGGCCACTGTTTCTGGAGTAGAAACTGAACTACCTGTTGAAATAGATTACTGGGATTCAGAAAATAATCAATCATGGTTATGGACTAAAGTTCCGACTATAGTTTCTGGAACTGACACTACTCTTTATTTATACTATGATTCTACACACACTATTAATTCTGGTTATATAGGCGATACTGGCGAAACACCAGCACAAAGTGTTTGGGATAGTAATTTTGTCGGTGTATGGCATATGGGACAAAGTCCTGCCGGAGATGTATCTGATATAATGAGGGATTCTACATCTAATAGTAATGATGGAACTCCTGGTGGATCCATGACTAGTGCCGATTTAATAGATGGGCAGATTGGTAAAGCTATAGATTTTGATGGCAGTGATGATTTAATAGACTGTGGGACGGATGCCAGTCTGGATATTACTGGAGCTTTAACTATATCAGCTATTGTGAAGCCACTAACTAACCCAGCTTTTGCTGGTATTATAGATATGGCCCAGGAGAGTACTTCAATTGAAAATTACTCCATGTTGAATTTCGCTGGCACTCTTTACTTTCAGTACAATAATAGTGGCTGGCAAAGTCACATTGAATCTAGCTTTTTTGATACTGGGGTACAACAATCAGTTGATATAACCTATAATGCTGGAACTATACAATTTTATAAGGATGGTTCTCCAACTACTAGTGTAGGTGGAAAACCAGTTTTAGTGTCTGATACTTCTAATACATTCAAAATTGGTAGATATCAAGTTGGTAGTCAAGGTAATTTTGATGGTATAATAGATGAAGTACGTATATCCGACAGTGTTCGTTCAACTGCCTGGACTAAAGCCACTTATTATAGTAATTTTGGTGATTTGATTACCTATGCATTAGGCATAGAACCCACCATTTTTACTTTTAGTGGTCCTATACCGATACATTTATCCACAGTTTATGGAACTAATCACACATTACAACTTACAACAACTATTACTGGTGCAGATATTCCCTATGTATATGCTGCTACATTTTATGATGATGGCAATAATCAAATAGGATCTACTGTTTATGGGCTGGATAGTGGTGCTCAAGCTACTTCTACAGCAGCATTATCCACGCCGGCTGCTACAACTTATAGTTGGTATATCAAATCAACTTCAAGTGGTAGTACAGGGACTAGTCAAACCTATACTTTTACAAATAGATTTTTGTGCGAAGGGTACACAGAGGTTAATGGTACTCGTGCTTCAGGAATTCCTGTGAGACTTTATAGACGAAGTACTGGTGTATTAGTAAGTGGTACTGAGTCTACTGGTGTTAGTGGTACATTTTCAATAGTAACCTCATATAATGAAGCACATTATGCTGTTGCACTGCATCCCACTGATAGTGGGACTAATGCCTTAATTTATGATTATCTTACGCCGGAGTAAAAAATGCCTAAAAAACTAACTATAGAGTTTGTGCGAGATAAGTTTAAGGAAGAAAAATGTTTATTATTGTCAAATGAATATATAGACAGTAATATTAAGCTTAGTTATGTATGCCCTAACAGCCATGAACATAGTATTACATGGGGTGATTGGTATGCAGGCCATAGATGTTCTTACTGTGCTGGTCAAGGTAAACCAACTATAGAATTTATTATGTTATTGTTTGAGATTGAAAACTATATCCTTTTGACAAAGGAATATATAAATTGTGAACAAAAGCTAGAATATATTTGCCCAAACGATCATAGATATAATATTAGTTGGGATATGTGGCAGCAAGGATATAGATGCTCTTATTGTTATGGAAATGCTAAACTTACTATAGAATTTATTAAGGAGCAATTTGAAGATGAAGGATGGATACTTGAATCTACTGAATATATCAACAGTAGGCAAAAACTATATTGTATTTGTTCTAAAGGACATAGACATAGGATTAGATGGAACAATTGGCAGCAGGGCTGTAGATGTCCTGTGTGTGCTTATATTAAATTAGAAGGTGATGGAAATCCTTCATGGAATAGCGGCGCTTCTTTTGAGCCTTATTCTATAGAATTTAATAATAGATTGAAAAAATCTATTTTTGAGCGTGATAATTATATTTGCCAAAACTCTGATTGTTGGAAAACCAGTAAAAGATTATGTAGCCATCATATTGATTATGATAAAAAGAATTGTGATCTATCTAATTTAATTACACTATGTAATTCCTGTAATTCTAGGGCTAATTTTAATCGAAATTTTCATATAAATTTTTATAAGTCTATCATGATTAAACGAGGGCTGATTAATGCCTAATTATATCCCGCCAAATATAAGGAATATTCCTTTTAGCTTTACGACTGGTGGATACACTAAGCCGGATTTTAGTGAGGTACCTTTCCGGTTTGGGCTTAGACCTACTTTTCAACAAACAGCAGATCTACAAGCTGCTATTAATGTAATTAGTCAATCAAGTGCTGATTTGTCAGCGTCTATTTCTTCCACTAGTCTTCAAGGTTATGATAATTTAAATGCTTATATAAAGCCCACTATTCAAACTTATAGTGATTTAGTGGCTGCTATACGAAGATTCGATCAAGATGATAATGATCTGGGCGGAGATGTACATGGTTGGGCTATAAAAGATTTAGGTGTAGAAATAGGAGCACACCCTCCGGCTGATCTGCTTGGTAGTATAAATATAATAGAGCTACGAAATTTAAGTGCGACAATTAATAGTGTATTGCTTGCTGGACCAGTTGATTTAGGTGCAAGAATAAATATATTTCAGAGTACTTATGCTAATTTGACCGCTTCTATTGCTAGTAATTTATTGCTGGGTGATTTGTCTGCTAGTATAAATATAATTGATTTTACAAATTTGCCTGCTGTAATTAAATCGTTTACTCAAGCTTATAAAGATTTAGGCGCGGCTATTAATCCTGGCGAAAAATTAGACTTAGGCGGCATACTACATGGTTGGGCTATAAGTAATTTGGGCGCTACTTTAATTGGAGGATATGGTCCATATGATATACAAGCTTCTCTAAACCCAATTCCTGGTCAAGATCTTTCCGCAATTATCAGAGGTTGGAAAGGATTTCAAATTCCTGTAGATTTACCAGCTTTGGTGTCTAGCTGGGCAACCACAGATTTGAACGCTATTATTAGTTTAATAGAGGCGGCTGATCTTGGAGCTTCGATAACTGCAATTGGAAAATTGGCAAACTTAGGTGCTATAATTATACCGAAGACTATTTTAATGAAGCGAGCTTTGCAAATATCTTTGTTGGAACATAAAGATATGAAAGCTGTAATAAATTTTCAGTGTTTTGGGTCTGCTTATAGTAATTTAGGCGCATCTATGTATACCATATATAAGTCAGAGTTGAAAGCTTTTATCACAGGGTGGTATGGTGGAGGTACAGCAGATACTATAAGGGACTTGGGAGCTTATATAAACGCCGAAGACTATTATGTGGAAGATAAATTTACAGTAACTTTTGTCCCGGCGGTAAGAAAATATACACAACTAAACATAAACTTTAGTGTGAATGATGTATATAAAACATTTGATACTTTACCAATAATATATGGAAGTTTTTACGGCGCCAATCTTTCAGCTACTATAAATGGCATACTTAATAGTTATGATCTTGGAGCAACAGTAACACCAGTGTTACAAACAAATTATACAGAGCTACCTGAAAATGTAAGTCCAAAAACACATGAAATTGTTATTGATTTTAATAATAGGTGGAGAGAAAACTGGCGTAGATTTGTTGAGATAATGTTTCAGAGAGGCGGTGCCGAGCCGTTCCATTATTTTTATGTAAAGGGATCAAATACAATTTATAGAGTCGATAGAGAACGGCATTGGACTATATGGGCCGATTCTTATTTAAATACTGAAGATGATATGGTAGAGCGTAGAGATATACGACAGAAGTACATCTTTAATATGTCCAATTATAGCACAGTAGATGAAGCTGTTAGAGATCTGATTGATAGAGTTTCAACTTATAGAAGAGCGAGTTTAGGGGCTTCCATAGTAGGTGAGTGGGGCCCAATGGCTGATCTGTCGGCGTATATTGATCCTAAAGTAAAATACAGCTGGGTAAAACATTTAGGTGCTTCTATAACTGGCTTATAATTTTTTAATTTTTTTATTTTCTATCTAGCAAATGATAAATTTTATTCTATAATAAAGGTGTTGACACAATATGCATGACGCAAGACGTATGACACATAATTTAATGTAGGAGAAATTTAGATGAATCTGGAGTTTATTGAGTCTACTACACTGCCAGACGCATGGTTCCAATGTATTGATAGAATTTTGGAATCGGGCAGAAAATATACAATAGATAGAGGCAGTTATGAAGGACAACAGCGCCTTGAATTTGACTATATAACTGTTCATATCAAATATCCAGGAGTGCGTCCGCTACTCCCTGATATCCCACCACATTTAGGCATACCCAACCCCGTCGCAGACGGATACCTTGAAGAATACCTACCATATCTAATGACATCCACAAAAAAAGAGGGAGAAGACTATACATACGGCGAGCGTTTGGCTGGGTGGAATTACTTTGAGTTTCCTAATACCAAATCATTTACCGACTCTATAGAAGTGATAACTCTTTCTGGCTTGTCTGACTACCTGGATTTTATAGAAATAGACCAAATTAGCGAAGTTATAAATATGTATAAAGAAGATGGTCACAGGACAAATCAGGCGTGCATGTCCGTTTCTGCTCCATCAGATATATCTTTAAAAGATCCTCCCTGCTTAAGAACAATAGACACAAGAATAAGTGATGGTCATTTACACTTTGTGGTATATTTTCGTAGTTGGGATCTATATTCTGGCTTCCCCGCTAATTTGGGAGCAATTCAGTTACTTAAAGAGTATATGAGTGCAGAAATAGGTGTTGACGACGGCGAAATAATAGCTTCCAGTAAGGGGCTCCATTTGTATGATTATGCGTGGAAACTTGCTGAATTAAGAGCCGGTAAGGAGATTATTAATGGCTAAATTGACGGTTAAAGAAATCCATCATATCAAGCTTCTTTTAGAAGAAAGCACTTTAACTGAACGACATATAGGAGAAATGTTCGGAGTTTCTCATGATGTAATAAGTAAAATAAAACAAGGAAAGAATAGGGGACGGGTTAAATGACAGTAACTTACATAGAACAACATTGTCCATACTGTGATAAGGACACATCATTCCAAGAATTTTCATCCTTTACAGGGACATTAAAAAGATGCATGGAATGTGGGTATGAAGTTGCTGAATTGGTAGAAGACTACAAGATCCCAACACCTTGGGAAATTATAAATAGTTAAGGAGAGAATTATGACAGAAAGAACGTTAGCAATTGTTAAACCGGACGCTGTAAAAAGGGATCTGATAGGTCACATACTCACCAGAATGGAACTGGAAGGATTTAAAATAGTTGACATGAAAATGACATTGTTGTCCAAAAAACAAACAGAAGAACTCTATAAAGTGCATAAAGATAAGCCGTTTTTCGAGGGTCAGACAGATTTTATGTCGAGTGGGCCATGTGTAATGTTGGTATTAGAAGGAGCGGGTGTTATAGAAAAGTATAGAAAATTGATGGGGCCCACAGATTATATGAAATCAGAACCACATACAATTAGACATGAACTTGCGACAGATATACGACATAATATAGTTCATGGATCTGATTCTGAAGAGTCGGCAAACTTTGAGATTAGTTTTTTTCAACGTATTAAATAAATAGGAGGCAAAGGATGGAATTTAAAATACCGGTAGATGAGCTACAAGGAATAATTTCTCGTTTATCTAATGTTGTTAAGGTGAATGAATCAGGCATTACTGGCATGATTTTGATAGATGCTGGAGACGATGTAAAATTTAAAGCGACAGATGGAAATGTAAATTTAGTAGTGACAGCGAAAGAGGTCGAAGTTATTGAAAAAGGTAAGGTTCTACTGAATCTTGACAAGGTTAAGGGATATATTATGAAATTTGTTCCTCTTATAGAGGATTATGGAACAAAAGATTTTCATTTCGTTGTGAGTGATAAGTTAGGGCTTATAAAAACTAAAACATGTTTTCAATCTGGTAAGCCGGCATATAAGAAACTGAAGTTTGAGGTATTCAAACCGGAACTTTACCCAATTATTAAGCCGTTCGGCGAAGCTCAGTTGATCGTCAATAGTAATATTCTAAAACGAGGTATAAATAGGGTGCTTCACTGTGTTAATCCTGGTGAGGTTAGAAAAGCTATTACTGGAGTGGGTATAACAATATTACAGGATAGTATTGTATTTGCTGGAACTAATGGTGTGAAACTTGCAGAGTTTTCAATCGATATCAATGCAGATCTTATACAAGATACAAAAGTTATGAGTTATAACTTAGCGTCTATCTTAAGAAGTACTCTTGATGACGATGCACAAGTATTTGTAATATTTGACGGAAGATATATTTATATCAAGTCCAATAATCTGTATATTATTGGTAATCTTATTATTGGCGAGGATTTTCCAAACTATAGACCGATGTTTGATTTGGATAGGGTTATTAGTTTTCCGAGAGTTGATTTTATTGACACTATTCACGCAGTTATGGATGTTTTAGACGCAGAAGATAATCATAGATTGACACTTAATTTTAATGATAAGACACTTACTATAAAGAATGATAGAGTAGACTCAGTACAGACATTTGATGAGCCGTTTGAGTCTAACCTGGATATTGATGTGAATGGTGAGTTTTTGGACTCATTGCTACATGATTTTATAGGCGAATCTTTAGAACTAAATTTTACTGATGGTAATAATTATATAGTTTTCAAGGCAAGTGATAACGAAAAGCACACAGCTCTACTAACAGTAGTCAAAAGGAGATAACTATGAATATGGCGAAAAGATATAGAGAAGAAACTGGGTTTAAGTGGCCCGATCCACCTGCGGAGGAATGTCAACTTGATTTATTTGGCGATGGAAAATCCACTGAAGAAGTACAGCTTGAAAAAGCTATAGAAGTGGTTGAATGTATAGGATATAGGGTAGTAAAGACCAAGGAAGAGTCCAAAGAGTTAGCCATAGAGCATGGTTATGCGGTGTCCGAACTACTAATGGTGAATGATCGGGTAGTGACCTTGAAAGACCTACGTAACTATTTCTTTATGCGTTTGTGGACTAAATATCCTGGTAGACAGACAGATTATTATGAAAATTGGCAACAAGAAATGCGCATGACGCGGTTATTTGTTGAGGCAATAGAACTAAGAGGGCTTAATAAATCCAACGCTATACAACGTGGAATAGAGATAATTGACATTATATTTAATCACGAAGAGGAATTCAGATTTAAAAATCCTATTAGTATAAGGGTGTTAGGCCAGGGTAAATCTGGTTGGATTACAGGTAAAGCAATAGAAATTCTGAATAATCGGTTGGAAAAACGTATTGAAGCAGAGCTGAGGCAAAAGGCTGAAGAGTTGGAATATGAGTTAGCACGTGATCTAGAAAAGCAGTCTTTTATAGATAATAAACTTGATAAAATAATAGCAAAGATAGAACAATAGGAGCTAAAATATGGTTAAGAAGAAGGAAGTTAAGGAAATTAAGGATCAGGGCACTTTAGAGATAGCACGAAAAGCAATTACCAAGAAGTACGGAGAAGGAGTTATTAGTTATCTAGGAGACCACGAGGACTTGAAAATTGACGCTGTTTCTACTGGGTGTTTAGCGTTGGATGCTGCATTAGGTGTCGGAGGATTCGCCAGAGGACGACTTTACGAGGTATATGGACCCAACAGTAGTGGTAAATCTACACTAGCACTGAGCGTGTGTATGCAAGCCCTGAAGAGGGATATGAATGTGGCATATGTAGATGCAGAACACTCACTAGATCCAAAATTAGTGAGAAATATGGGAACAGTAATAGGTGTCAATCCTGATAGTATAGATTTGGTCCAGGCATTTACCGGCGACGAAAATCTTGAGATCGCAGAGATACTCATGAAGAGTGGGGAAGTTGATGTTCTGGTTGTAGATAGTGTTTCTGCTCTGTTGCCGAAGGGCATGGCAGAAGGGGAGATTAGCGACAATTATATTGGACTACTTGCACGACTTATGAGTAAGGCATGCTTAAAACTCACACCAATAGCTAATCGCACAAATACTTTACTTATATTTATCAATCAAATAAGGCATAATATAGGGAAATGGGGAGATGATAGAACTCCTACGGGTGGAGAAGCGTTGTCTTTCTACGCGACTGGTAGAATCAAGGTAGAAGGCGGAGAATCTAAAAAATCTCGTATAATTGATAGCGAAGGGCTTGTTTCTGGACATACTAGTGAATTTCAGGTAGTAAAAAATAAACTTGCGGCCCCATGGAGAACAGCGGGTATAGAGCTAATATATGGTGTTGGGTATAATTTTTCAGGCGAGATAATAAATTTAGGAGTTGATTTTGGTTTGATTGAGCAAGCAGGAGCCTGGTTTAAATATAATGAAGACAAATACCAAGGTAAAGATAGTTTGACAGCAGCTTTTATTGATAACCAAGATATGTATGCTGAACTACAGTCTAAGGTCAAGTCCGTGCTGGGGTTATCAAATGAGTAAACTCTCCGACGAGGTCTATGATAAGTTCAGAGAGTGGTATCCGCATTTTACTATTAGAAAAGAGCATTATGTGAATTATAAAGGTAGTAGATTGTTCTTTGATTTTTTCATAAAAGAACTTAACTTATTGATAGAATGTCAAGGTCAGCAGCATTATGAATTTAACAAGCATTTCCATGGTGATAAATTAGTATTTCTGGACTCAAAGGCACGAGATAACTTGAAGATAGAATACGCTGAGGAAAATCGTATGGCACTTATGCTTATACGATACAATGATAAAATAGAATACAGATTGATGCAAAGTAATATAATGAAAGCTATATTAAAGGTGAAATTATCATGAATTTAGAAGATGGCACCACTCATTTTCAATGTGCTGGATGTAACAGTATAAAATTGGTCGATGAAGGTCATATAATCAAAGTAGCATACAATGTGTTTGATACGGATAGTCAAAAAAGATTTTTTTATAGACCTCATTGGGTTATGTTATGTGATAAATGTTTTAGAGGGGAGAAGGAAAAGAAAGATGACTGAAATAATAATTCCGGGACAGAAAGATCCTCACGACGTAGATAAAGAAAAAGATTGTTCAGACTTTGTGCCTCTAAATGACGGCACAATTCATGGAGATAAAAAGTATTGTGATAGGTCATTTGCATGTAAACAGATAGGTATGTTGGGTCAGTGGGTAGAGATAGATAAGAACGGCAAGATAGTAGCCAGGGACTACTTGTGTACTGGTAAGCACCCTATATGGGAAGAGCGAAGCGAGGATGAAAATGCGACATAGTAGCTATTATAATAATACCTATTATATCCATATAAAAGTAGATAAAGATCTTATTGGTCTTATGGATCATTGGGAGAACGATGTATGTAATGTGCACCGGTGGGAGGTGTCAGAGGATCTTTTTTCCAGCAAGCATTTTTTTGTAATACTTACCAATAAATTATATGACTTTTATAAACGTACAGGTATGAAGTACACTGCTGGGTATGATTGTGGTTTTGATGATGTGCCTAATTTTAGGCCCCCGACAGAGTCTGTGTATCAATTTGAGGATAGAGTACAAACCATAGATGAAAATAAACGTATTTGTAGACATGTATTTTGTTTGAAAGATAATCAAATAGAAATTCTGAAAAAAATAGATGATCGTAAAGCTGAGAGAGGTGCTGCTGAGGTTGTATTAGTTCCAACTGCTCCAATTTTGAAAAATCCATGGTATAAATGGTGCATTACGCATATAATACTTGGTATTGCTGTGCTTGGAACTTTAGCTTTTATTTTCAAAACGGAGGTTTTGGATAAACATTATCCCAAGGCTCGTGAAAATATTATGGAGAAGTTTAAATGACAATAGAAGACGCACTAAATAAACGAGCAGAAGAACTGATGGTATTCAAAATGCCAAAAAATGAAGGTCTTATGAATGAGATATTTTCGTTTGATGTAAGAAATCTGGAGGCTACGCCATCAGCGAAGATCTCGCAGTATACCATAGGTCTTTCACAGTTCCTAATTTTTTTCTCGTCGCAAATCAACAAGACCAAGGTACAACTAATGCAGAAGAATAGGGTCATAGATACCTACATAAACCAGTCAGAACTCAAAGGTACTAAAGTGGAAAGAAGGCGGAAAGTAATAGATGCACATGAAGAACTACAAGCCATAGAAAAAGGCGTTGAACTTCTTGAGGCAGAAATAAAGCTGACAGATGGTTTAGAAAAACATTATCTTGAACTTATACAAAGTTTTAAGAGAGAACTTACGCGTAGAGAGCATGAAATGAAATTTAGTAGGGACGAGCGGAGATTATAGAATGCGTAGATTATCACATGAATATGTAAAGAATTTATTTGAAAAAGAGGGATATAGACTGCTGTCTGAATATAAAAACAGGCGTACAAAGATAAAATATAGATGTATAAATAATCATGTTCGTTATATGTGGCCCGCAGATTTTAAAAACGGTATTAGGTGTGCGGAATGCGCAGGCTTGGTAAAGAAAAATATAAATTTTATTAAATCAGAATTTGCTGTCGAAGGGTATATACTTTTAACCACTGATTATATAAACGCTCATCAGAAATTGAAATGTATATGTCCAAATAGACATGTGTATAATATGCGATGGGCTATGTGGCAACAAGGCCATAGATGTGCTTATTGTGCTGGTATTGGTAAACCCGATATAAAATTTATAAAA
>LAZR01000498.1_pt1 | contig 30983 bp, 39 predicted proteins | sample 329461 | NCBI WGS metagenome assembly LAZR01 (sample SAMN03002196, study PRJNA259156) | marine sediment metagenome | biome: sea floor; feature: Hydrothermal impacted sediments; material: marine sediment; isolation source: Loki non-amplified sample from Loki's castle hydrothermal vent sediment ...
AATGCCGGAGGTGGAGTGATGAAATTTGCACTATGTAAATGCGGCAACCCGTTACCCTGGGTAGACGTTAACAATGGGGAAACCAGAAGATCTAATCTATGTGGGAGCTGTATCACACGTGAAGCATTAGATATTCTGGGTCCTATACTCATAGCAGGAGCCAAGGTACTCGGAAAATATGAACTACCTGACAAGTACGAAGATAATTATTCTGACCACGACGGCAGGCGATGGGTGACGGTAGCTTATGCAAACGCCATGATGAAAAGTGCGGATCCAGAGGAGAAAGTTCCTACCATAGTTGGTATTGATTACGGTGAAGAAGGTGGGGACCGTAGTATACTTGCCTTGCGAAAAGGGGATCGGTTGATTGGGGTATTTGAGGCTACAGGTGAGGTGTGCCTTGGATCTCAGCAACGAACAGGGCACCAATACATTTACGATGCTGATGGTAACGAATTTAAGGAGGTGGAGTGATGCTATTCATATTTTCAGTTATCTCCTTAGCTGCATTGCTTGCGCTAGTTGAAATGACAATACTCGATTGGCTACTAGACGATCTTGCACCGTGGCTCTTTGTTCCTTTGTTTTTGATGGCCTTGGCACCGGCTCACTGGTTCATGATGCCCTAATCACCAGGAAGTGAAACTATGTACAAATATGAGTTGTTCGAAAGTAACGGCAGATCTATAGGTTACTTGCTACTGCCTCATTACATCTACCCGGAGACCGTGATTACTGACGAAGGGATCTCGGTACGGTTCGTCGGCTTTACTGAGGATGAAACTCAGCGGGTAATTGAAATCGCTTGTGACAATATTGAGTGCAACCAAATGGAAGAGGCATATCTGCGGTTATTAGCTGACAGGTTCACTGAGGAGGTGAAACTATGAGAGTAGTTGCAATACTGGAAACAATGTGGGACTGGCGTGGTCAGACCAGTGAGGCAGGATATAGGGAAGCACCTCGATACTTTCGTATTAATCCGAAAAACTATAGTGGCCGACGACTCTATAAACTGGTTGGTCCTGATGCCAGGTTGTTGGTGACTAATGCTTGTAGGGAATTGGCTACCTCTGCCAAGGGTCACGGTAAACCTGATCCTATATGGCTAGCTGAGAACCTGCAGAAGCTTGATACACTAGACTCTGGTTTTGACGTGCTTCTGGTCTGTGGGAAGGTAGCGCAAAAGTGTTACCAGGAATGTGCATACCGGGCTCTCGTTAGAGCCAGAGTGATTGAGATACCGCACCCGGCAGCACGGGGACATTGGAACGCCAAAACTATTGCTGAAACAGCAGAGCAGATTCAATCCATAGTTTCAGGATCATAGCCAGGGGTATACCGGCGCGCTCGCTTTGTAACTGATGGACCAGTACCTTCATGGATACGGTCCATCATGCGCTGTCTTGCTATGATCACTTTCTCCCGGTATTCACTGAACCGTTGGAACAGACTCGGGTTGATGGCCCACTGAGCATAGTGTGAGTGTTCCTTGGACCCGTCATCCAACCGCACCACCCAGCCAGCGTGTATCAACTCCTCCATTGATGCGATGATCATGCGTTCCGCTTCCCAGATGTTGTTACCTTCGATCTGTCGGCGCGCAGAGCGTTTAATGTCGGATAGGGTCACGGTCTCCCTGTCACAGTGCTGGATGACAAACTCAGCAATCCTGTTATCAAAGCTATCAACCCCGGCGATATCTCCCAGGGCATAGCGGAATGCCGGAATCACATAAGTCTTGATCACCTGAACCACGCGGTTCACGATATCTACTTGCACACTCGGATTGAATGGCGACTCGATCAGGTGGAACAGGAGAATCAATCGACCCGCAGTCCCTTCCAGTTTACCGAATGCAGTCATGTACTCCGTGGGTGAATTGAGCAGACGTTCATCCTGTTTTGAGTCTTCATACCATCGTTGGAACTCCCGATAAGCGGCGTGCGCGCCGACTGACAACGTGTAGTTCATCACCGGCAGTGCAAACACTAATCGTAGCGTGTTCTCCCAGGTAGCAGAGCTATTAGCGAAGTCAGGCACCGGGTGCCCCAGGCGCGTCTGATCAGGGCGTAGCGGTGCCAGGATGAACCGTTGCAGCAGCCCATCAGATGAGAGATTTTCCAGACTCTCTGTGAACACCTTGGGCTGGATATTCCCAACGATCGACACGGCCAGGTTCTCGCAGATTATCGACCCGGCACCCACACGATCCATTTCATATCGTTCCGACTCATAGGATACTACCCAAGAGGAACGATCCTCGCCTGAGTTTCTATCTCCCATCTTGCGTGCCCAGGATGCCATTTCATCAAGATGACAAAGCAAGCCGCGGGGCCGCTCGGCAGCATGACGTACCAGCTTTTGGCTCGTAATGTCCTGCACCGTGATTCGCAGCGGCACTGGTTGTGGTGGCAGGTCGGGCACCAGGGGTGCCTGGTCCGATCCAAGCATCGCTTCAGCCGATGATGAAAAGTCCAGGAACGCTTTCTTGGCGACCGAGTACATGGCTTCGTGACCTTCCCAGTTCAGCATCTCCTTTCGGAACCTCGAGCGATCATCGGCCTCAATGTTTTTGATTGGCTTGAGCATCGGTAGGGACCCTGGGGACTTCTTATCGGCGGGATCTCCAATGGTCATCAACCAAAGCACCGGGGGTACCCTGAACCCAGGCATAAGCTCGAGCCTGATCTCAGCGTCCACAACGCCGCAGATTGCCCCCAGTCCGGCGAAGAGGGGTACCAGGGGATCACATCCCACTGAATCAGAGATCTCCTGTGCGCGCACTGAGAGCACACTAGGCCACAGATCCAGATCCATTTCAGGGGGCACCGGGCGAAATCCCTCGAGTATGTCCACAGGGGTCATGGGTGGAATGGCGCTAAACAAGCTCGTGGCGTCCATGACCGGACGCTGCCAGCCATTGTCTGCTGCCAGGTGAAACAGGGTGCCCAGCTTGATCATGACCCCCTTGGTGATTCGAAAGCTGCCCCATTGGGTTAGGAGGTCGTGTTTACCTGGATACTTGGTCTCGCTTTGACTGGACCAATCATCCCACAGGGTTAGTCCCTGGTTCTCTTGGTCTGTCTGATTCCCTGCCCAGTGCAGCGCCATGCCCACATCGATCCAGTCATCACGGGAGCAGTCGGCTGGAATATGGTCCAGGGCGTCCCTGATCTCTTCCCAGGAGGCGTCTACCTGTCCCCCGGTGTTGATTGTCCGCTCCTGATCCTTCGCCAGCAGAGCGCGCCAGTGGTCCAGGAGAGGCATCGGGATCATAGGTAGTTGGTCCCAGGTTCCCAGGCCAGCCCATTGATACGGTTGCCCGGTGTCCGGGTGGATCGATGGTGGCAACACATCCTGGACTGTGAGTCCGTTGGCCGTAGCACAGCGCAGGTTGTAAATTGCCTGCTTGTTGACCGAGATCTGCTTGGATGTCAGGGTCAGGCCAAAGGGCATGCTGTAGAGTAACTTCCCGTGTCCCGGTCTATCCGAGTCGATGATCACGGCGTCCGGTGCATCGTAGAGTGCCTGGAGATTGATCTGTTGTGGAAGCAGCGTAGTGGTAGCCGTTGCCCAGTCATCAATATCCAGGGCCATGGTGCCGCTGTAGGCATGGGCCAGTCCGATGCCGTATCCAGGGGAGAGGTCAGCCTGGGAAGTCAGAGCATGATCACGGGTGTTCCACTTTTGGGTGCGTGGACCCTTGGTACCCGGTTGTATTGGCACCAGGGACCAACCGTGCTGAATGTAGGCATCTACCGTGTTTGGCATCATTCAAGACTTAGGCACTTTCCAGATGTTCTTTAATTTGTCTGCCAGGTTACTCATTTTGGTTCCTCTAAAATAAGGTGTGGCCACATGTTGGGCATTCAAAGTACATCCCACAAGCAGGGCATAAGCTATGAACAAATCCGTCGATAGTATCAAAATGTTCGATATCAATAAGATGATGGAAGACGGTTTCCCTGGGCCCAATGATAGTTATTCTCTGCACATTATTGATTTTAAATTTCATCATAGCGTAAGCATGGGCATGTTCAATTAATCGACCGCCGCGACTATTGTTTCTTGGGTTCTCCATCAAGGAGATGCACCACTGACAATCTTCCACATCACTCAGGTCTTCATTTGCAAATCTTAGCCGTGTTTCATTATCAGCTTGCTCAGACATCCCTACAGGGAGAATATGATCAGTGTCTGGTAATGTCCATCTACTGACTATCGTGTGACCATGGGTCTCCAGGATCTTACCAAGAGCGTGACACTCATGCCTGCGACTGAATCTTGCTGTAAAATATACTCTCATGATAATTCCTGTTTGGGGTTTATCGGGAACAAAACACAAAAGGTATCTAATATCCTTTCTCAGCTGTCCGATCTTAAGGTCTTTGTCTGCCAGGTTACTTATTTTGGTTCTCTTCGGATGCTCCGCCATCAATGCTATCAACGTAATCAACGTAATCACATAGTACACAACATGACCCATTACAACCTGTAACCACGCTGTTCATGTTTTTGCATTCGGGACAAGTATCACCATTAAGGTGCCCCACGGCCAAATCTAATCTCAACTTCAACTCAGCTACCTTATCTTCCAATTCAGTCATGCGCCGTGGATCTGGGATTCTCAAAGCCCAATAGGTGCCCCGCTTCACCCACTCCCCTATTTCAATTCCCTGCTTTTGTGAGTCTTCGATTTCAACAAAGCGTCCAGATTGATTTCCAGGCGGTCCATCAAACAGTATGTCTATATAGTTGTTCATCTATTTCAAATTCCTGTACACGAATGTTTGACAAGCGTAAACGAAATAGAATACACTTGCAACAACATCTGAGGATTAGCTAATGTCAACAACCGAAAACTTGGACGCTCTTATTGCGGTAAGGGTCTCGAAAAAGAGTCGCAAGGCGTTCCAGCGCAAGGCTGATCGATACCCAGGGACATCCTCAGATGTGCTCCGCGAGATCATTGAGGCATTTGTCGATGACCGCATTACAATCACCCCCGATCCTAAAAAGGAAAGTCTCTATGTCTCTTGAAACTGAACTCCACAAATTAACCGAAGCTATGCTGGCGCTGGCAAGTGCCACTACCGTATCACCGGCTACTCCTGCTGCTCCCGCTACCCCAGTTCCTGGTGTTCCCGCCACCCCGGTTACCTCGGCCACACTTACGCCTGTTGCTACCCCTGCATTAGCTGCAGTTCCTGCCAGTCCAGTGATGCCAGCAGCCCCAAATCTGGAAACTCTTGCTACGCCTGTCGCACCTGTGCCCGGTGCTGTGCCATTCACTGATGCCAAGGGACTGGTTGACTGGGTGATGACGAAGTACAGAGACCTGGGTCCAGTTCAAGGTGTCCTGATTCAAAATGTGCTTGTCGGCATGGGCTACCAGAACATCAACGAAGTGAAGCCGGAGCACTATCCTCAGCTGCACCAGGAAGTTGAAATGATCAAAGCACCCGCGTGATCTGGGGCATTAGTGCAGTTGGCCGTCCTCTCTACCGTCTGGCACAGAGGTGGGAGAACAGCCGTTCGCGCACCGTTATGGATTCACTATTGAATAAAGGAACCAAGGTTATGAGTGATCATGCTCTTCTATCTCCCTCTAGTCGCCATCGGTGGAGTCAGTGCCCCGGTAGTGTTAAAGAGGAAGCGAAATATCCTGCCGAGGAGTCAAACCCAGCAGCAATTGACGGTACTCATAGTCATACGCTGCTGGAGCACTGCATCAAAGATGGACTATCGGACCCAACTACCAAAGTCATTCAAAAAATGACAGACCATGAGGGTGAGTTCACCGTTGACATGGAGCGCGCCATTAGGGTCAAGGTTGCTATTGATTACATCAAAGCCCGAGTTGAGGAATACAACGGGCTGTGCACTGTCTTCAGTGAGCAGAAAGTCACTCCCCGGTTTCTTGTCCATCGAGGTGATATGCATGGCACCCTGGATGTACAAATCATCGGGGGCGATATAATTGAGATTATCGACTACAAAGATGGCTTTGTGGGAGTTGAGGTTATTGATAATCCGGCAATTGAACAATATGCGCTTGGGGTAGTTTCAGGGTATGCTGAGAAAGAAGAACCAGTCCCTGTTAAAACATTTCGAATGACTATCATCCAGCCCAAACTTGCTCTTACCGGTGGAGAAGTCATCACCTCACATGAAGTATCCGTGGATTATATTATCGGTCTCATCACTCCGATAGGTGATGAAGCTGATGCAACTGACGCAGATGATGCGCCCCTTGTAGCTGGTTCAGTTCAGTGCAAATGGTGCTGCGCGACCGGGTGTGTGGAACGAGCAAGTCAGGCAATGGCTGATATGGATTTTCAGTTTCCAGTTGTTGCGCCAGGCGATGACGTGACGCAGCAGGTAGTTAGTCGAGATGCATCGGTAATGACCAACCTTCAAATTGTTCAGATCATTGAAGCAGCCCCTCTGATGCGTCAGCTTCTGGAGTCAGTTGACAAAGAAGCCCTGCGTCGAATGACTGCTGGTCAGGATATGCCTGGTGTCAAAGTTGTCAACGGTCGTGGCTCACGCAAATGGGCATTGAGTGAAGAAGACATGCTACCGAAGCTGACTAAGATGGGTATCCCGAAGGCAGTGCTTCTACCAGCATCTTTTGTGTCACCGGCCCAGGCAGAAAAACTGACTTGGGAAAAGAGAGACGGTACCCCTATGCAAGTGAGCGAGAAGCAATTGAAACGATTGAACGATGAGTATATTGTTCACATGGCTGGTAAGCCGACAGTTGCTTTTGAATCAGATAGCCGAGTGGCTGTCGTAACGAATGCGGCACCGATGTTTGATGCTGTTGAAACTCCGGTAATTGTCGCAACGCCGGATTGGTTAACGTAAATCAAGTAATGTAATCGAGGTAATTCAAATGAATGATGTAATTATGCTAAGTAATGTACGACTGTCATTTCCACATCTTGCGGAACCACAGCGTCAGAAAAATGAAATTACAGGTGTGGAACGAGTTAGCTACAACGGTGAGTTCATCATGCCGGAAACTGATCCGGGGTTTCAGTCGTTCCTGCAGAAGTACGGGCAACTTGCCCTCGCCGACTGGAAGGAACACTCACAACAGGTAATGGGTTTGATCACCAATGATCGGAAACTGCGGTGCTTTGGCCGTGGTGAAGAAAAGATCAACAAGAAAACGTTTCAGCCTTATGATGGCTACGTTGGTCAGGTGTACATCACTGCAGGCAAGAACCAGCAACCCCAGGTGATCCAGGCCGATGGTAAACCTATCGATCCCACCAATACAATGCTGTATCAACAACTGACTCGTAAGATGTACGGTGGTTGCTGGATCAATGCTGCAGTCAAACCATGGTTACAGAACAATACCCACGGTCGTGCAATCCGGTGTGATCTGATTGCTGTGCAGTTCAGTAAAGACGGCGATCCCTTTGGCGAAGCTCCAATTGACACCACGGGCATGTTCAATCAGGTGGACGAACCGGTTGCTGCTCCAATTACTCCGGGACCAGCGATGCCTGCTGCACCATTCGGTACGCCAGCGGCGACACCAGTAACTCCTGTTAGTCTACCACCGTTTATGATGCAGTAAGTTCTGGGGGACTTCGGTCCCCTGTTTCCCTGGTAATCTGTGGTGATGCGATGTTCCTAGCTACATCTGCGACAATCATTCTTCTCATCTTGGTGCCGTATACATCGGACCTGCTGTTGGTTCCAGCGGGAGGCTTTGCTCTATTATCTTTTGTGCTGGTTAATAAGGCGTGTAATCAAGTAATGTCAACTTTCATCAAACTCTGTTCTGTAATTCTTAGGTGATGTGATGACTAATGAATTCAAACTGTTCGGAGAGGACTCAATTTGTGCTTGGTGTCACTCAGGTGATGTCCCATTGATCGAAACACAGGCTGAACCATTGAAAGACGACAAAGTGCATATTTGTGAACTTTGCTACACAACAACAGCAATCGGTTCAAGACTTCAGTATCCTGCAAGAGACCCTGACAGCTACGGCGAGCAGCAGGTAGTTAGAGCAATTGCCCAAGCAGCAAATTTTATTGTAAATCAATTAAAAAATAATGCGTGACTACATCTATGATTTGGAAACCTACGTTAACGTATTCACTATGGCAGTGGAACACGCTGACTCAGGACTCCGGTGGTCATTTGAAATCAGTGACTGGTGTAACGACTCCAAGGAGATCATAGCCTTTCTCCAGTGGCTCAAGGATCAGGGTGCCCGGATGGTAGGGTTCAATAACCTGGCATTCGATTACCCGATCCTACATATGCTGGTTCGTATGGGTCACAGTGATGCACTCACCCTGTATCAGAAGGCACAATCAATCATCGAAACTCAGAACAACGACAAATGGGCCCATCAGGTCAAACTGTCTGATCGGTTCGTTGAGCAACTGGATCTCTTCAAGATTCATCACTTCGATAACATGGCACGGGCTACCAGTCTAAAGGTACTGGAGTTCAATATGCGCTCCGAGACCATTGAGGATCTACCATTTGATGTCGGTACCACTCTGACCGCAGAACAGGTGCCAGTGCTCAAAAGATACAATGCCCACGATGTCACTGAAACCAAAAAGTTCTACTTCAAATCGCTGGAGATGATTCGGTTCCGGGAGGAACTGACGACAAAGCATCAGCAGGATTTTATGAATCACAGTGATCCCAAGATTGGTGAGAACTACTTCATCATGGAGTTAGAGAAGGCCGGGGTACAGTGCTATGACTACGGTCCCGATGGTCGCACACCCAGGCAGACCAGACGTGCATCGATTGCACTCAAGGATGCCATACTACCGGGGATCGTGTTCCAGCAGCCTGAGTTCACTAGAGTAATGAACTGGCTTAAGGAGCAAGTAATTACTGACACCAAAGGCGTATTCAAGAACCTTCATACCATGCCTGTTAATTCTGAAATTAAATTTGTATTCGGCCTAGGTGGAGTTCACGCAAGCATTGAAAACGAAATCGTTGAGGCTGAAGAGGGAACCACAATTCTGGATGTCGATGCCACCAGCTACTATCCTAAGCTTGCCATCGTCAACCGGTTCTATCCGAATCACTTGGGCGATACCTTCTGTGACATTTATGAAAAATTATTTGAACAACGGAAAAAATATCCAAAGAAGTCTGCTGAATCTCAGATGCTGAAGCTGGCGCTAGTTGCCAGCTTTGGTAAATCCAATAGTCCGTTCAGTGTATTCTATGATCCCATGGTTACGATGAGGATCACGCTCAACGGTCAGTTGCTCCTGTGCTTACTAGCCGAGGGGTTGATGGGGATCCCTGGCCTACGGCTGCTCCAGTGCAACACAGATGGTGTATCGGTGAAGGTGCCTAACGGTCAGTTGCCATTGGTAAAGAATGTCTGTGATGCATGGGAGAAGCGTACAGGGATGAACCTGGAGTCGGCTGAGTATTCCCGGATGTTCATTCGAGATGTGAACAACTACATCGCTGAGTACGTGAACGGTGATGTCAAGCGCAAGGGCACCTATGAACATGCGCCACCAGGTGAACGTGCGCCATTAGGCTGGCATCAGAATCTATCGGCCCTGGTGGTTCCCAAGGTCACAGAGAAGGTGCTGCTTGAAGATGCACCGATTGCAGAGACCGTGAGGAACTGGCCAGACTTCATGGACTTCATGCTGCGGACTAAAGTTCCCAGGAACAGTTATCTGGCTCTGCGGATCGGTGAAGAGCAGACCCGGCTGCAGAATACCACGCGGTACTATGTTGCCGAGGGTGGGGGTAACCTGATCAAGTGGATGCCGCCGCTCGCAGACTGGAAAGAATGGCGTAGCATCGGCATCGATGCAGGATGGGGTGTACAGGTTTGCAATGACATCAAAGATGCTGGGAGGTTGCCCGTGGATTTTGAATATTATATCCGCGAAGTTGAGAAAAGGGTTTTGATTTTAAAATGAACAGAGAATATTTTCTAGGTATTAACAAAGATGGGAAGGTGGAATTCTCACCGACAGGTGCTCATGTAACCGTGACCGAGGATGGATGGATACGGGCATCATGGGGTACTTCAATAAATAAGGAGAGTGAGATGAGTGAATTATTCGAAAAGTTAGCAGCAGTTCAGCATGACATTTGGGCGTCCTGGCAACGGTGGGTTCATGAGAACAAGATGACGGAGGATTCATTCGGTGATCTAACCGTTCAAAGAGTGGAGTACAAGCGCTGGCAGCGCCAAATTAAAACGCCATATGATGATCTAACCGAGTCAGAAAAAGACAGTGACCGGGAACAGGTTCGTAAATTCTGGGATCTGATTCAACCGAATGAAGCGAGTCTGGTTGTCAGTGAATTAGGTGATCTGATGACCATTAGAATGGCGCTTACCATGTACATTATGGATCTCAATCGGACCGGTTTAGGCAATGATGAAATGGGTAAGGGGATCTGTCGAGGTTACATTGCACGGTCGGAGCGATTGATTGTAGCGATTTCTAAGCTGGAAGACGCCGTGTTGCAAACCCTTAATGACCAAGATGCTTGAAAAAGATATCGAGTCCCGAGTGTGCCGGTACGCCAAGTCCAAGGGACTCGATCACTACAAGTTTAACAGTCCCGCTCGTGCTGCTGTACCGGATCGTTTGTTCATTACTCCCAGTGGTTTCATATTCTTTGTCGAGTTCAAAGCAGAGGGGAAGAAGCCAACGACAGCGCAGCTCCGGGAACATGTGCGCCTACAAAAACGGAATGTACGGGTGTTCGTGATCGACAACGTAGATGAAGGTAAATTTGTGATTGATTTAATGGGTGGTAAAAATGAAATGGTTTAAAAAGTTACTCAAAATCGTTCATGATTACGATAAAGATAGACTTACCGATAGGTCTTTTTTGTTCCAAAAAATAGAGGATGCAGAGCAGTTTATTCGTGATAGAACCACCGTCGATGTCGATGTGGGTATCAGCCCTCAAAATCATTCCTCTCAGATTATAGTTGTTGGAAGATATCGCAACAATGACTACATTCAAACTTACCAAATGCCTGATCACGATTTCACTGCATTAGTGGAGCATTTAAGAGAGCTGAGCAAGTACGCTACCATTCAGCGAATTGACGCACCCTATGGAATGAAAGAGATGTTCCCGAGAGATCTTAAATTCTAAATGACCACACTAACCGTTGACCTTCTCCACGGCTACGAGAAGAAAGCAGTCAATTTCCAATGTACCCAACCCAAGTCAATGCTCTGGTTGGACATGGGTTTAGGCAAGACCGTAGTCACGCTCACCTCGATATCCCACTTACTCCGCACAGGTTATCTCAACGGTGTAATCATCGTTGCACCACTCCGGGTGGTCCGCTTAGTATGGCGCCAGGAAGCCGTGAAGTGGGAGCATACCAAGCACCTGACGTTCAGCATGGTCGTTGGCTCCAAGGATCAGCGTACCCGTGCTCTGCTACGACCGGCTGACATCTACCTGATCAACTATGAAAATCTCCAGTGGCTCTCTGAAACTCTGCAGACCTACTTCATTAAAAAGAAGCGACCGCCCCCATTCAACGGACTGGTGTGGGATGAAATCAGTAAGATGAAGAACAGCGCCACTCACCGGGTCCGCGCAGTTATAAGCATCCTGGATCAGTTCATCTGGTCCACCGGGCTCACGGGTCAACCGGCAGCCAATGGCTACAAGGATCTCCATGGCCAGTTCCTGGTGATCGACCGTGGAGAGCGCCTGGGGGTCAGCAAGACGGCATTTCGCACTCGATTCTATAAGAAGGTAGGGCCATACAAAGAAGTGCCTTACGAGGACACAGAGGATACTATCAAGCGATTAGTTGGGGACATCACCCTAGAGATGTCGGCAGCCGACTACAACCCGCTCCCGGATCTCATAATCAACGACATCGAAATCGAGATGCACGAAGAACTTCGGGTCAAGTACGAGCAACTGGAAAAAGAGTTCTTTACCCGACTCGATAGCGGCGTTGACATCGAGGTGTTCAACCAGGCCAGCTTAACGAACAAATGTCTCCAGTTCTCCAATGGCGCGGTTTACCCGATCGCAGGGATGCCGCTATGGGAACCCGTACATCGATACAAAATGGATGCCCTGGAAGGAATCATAAATGAAGCACAAGGAAGTCCGGTTCTGTGTGCCTATGCCTACCGGTCTAATGCTCAGATGATCATGGAGCACTTCAAACACCTGGACCCGATCAACCTAACCGAGTGCAAAACCGAAGCATCCCTTATCAACGCAATGCACCGTTGGAAAACGAATACCTGTCCACTCATGATTGGGCATCCTGCCAGTATGGGTCACGGGATCGATGGCCTACAAGACACCGGACACATCTTGGCATGGTTCGGAATGAACTGGAGTCTGGATCTGGTTGAGCAGTTCAACGCCCGAGTGCGGCGGCAAGGCCAAGGTGTCCCGGTGATCTGTCACCGAATCTTGATGCAGAACACCTTGGATCAGGCTCAGATATTAGCACTGCATGAAAAGGCAACGACTCAAGAAGGGTTGCGAAATGCCATCAAGCAGTATCGACTGACGAAGGAGTCTACTTCCGTCGCGTCATCGATCCATATCCAGTCTTCGATTTAGTAGTACGACCTCGACCAACCTTGGCTTTTGGTTTAGCTTTGGCCGTTGCTGCTGGTTTGGCTTTTACCCCTTGCTTCGGGTTACGCATTCCAACTTTACGTGGTGGTATCATTTTACTTTCTCCTTTTTGCAAAGTGTGGTCTATCACATCTTTCTTTAGTCCAAAATCCGCCCCATTTGATCTGTACCCCAACGTCACCGCCAGCATGGAACATTGCTTTAGCAAGCAGAGAGTAATCGTTAGGATCATGCGACGTGTGCCCATCAACCCAAGGATACAAATCAACTGCTAACACTCCAGTTCTATCATCATCCTCTTTCAGATGATCACTATCCATTGTCCAGGAGACCCCATCATCGATATTCTGCCGCTGTTGCAAAGGGGAGCGTTGGGTTTCAATCACTGAGAAATCGACTTCAGAAATCTCAAAGGCGCGCATCACGACTTGTTTGATATCGTTGCAACCACCTTCAAGATTCGAACGTGAGGCTGTACCCGGTGAATAGCTCATTTCTTGATCTTCCTCCAGATGCTGATACCGGCAGATGCCAGGAAAACAACAAAGGTAATTATCACAATGTAGTCCGATGCCGGGTAATCGAAAATAAGATATTGCAACAAAGATTTCGGTGGGGCTTGCGCCACGGCTATAACCGTAGTTCCGAGTGCTGCTTGGGTAGCGATGCTGTCAATCATGGGCTTCCTTATGACTCAATAGGTCAATGAATTTTCATTCACCGGATTCTGACTTAGGTTGTTAGTTACACCAGCCGCTGCGCCACTGATGACTGGTTGTACAGCAGGCGACCATGTTGTAGGGTTTGTCAGTATCTTCAATATGCGACTACGTTCAGCTGCAGGTAATGCCCCCATTAGATCAGCAGTTCCTTGGGGCGTTTTAAGCGCCTCTGTCAAAAGCCTCATCGTTTTTGTACCGATACGTTGTTCCAGAACTTCCATTCCGAGTTTAGCCGTGACAACAAATCGATTCAACCAAGTAGGAAGGTAGGTTTTGCCAACGTTCTGCTGTAACAGTTCTTCAAGTGCCTTGGCACCCGCAGTAGCCTGTTCCTTCATAGCTGCGTCACGGATCACGGTGGACGCTACTTCACGAAGTGATGCAATCTCACCCGCAGAAACTTCTTTGGCGATATTGTAACTACCAGGACCGAGTACCTTTTCCACCACTTGTGGCGAGTTCCCTTCGACCAATTTGATAAACTGCTCCGGGGTGTTCTTGAACAACTCAAGCGCCTTGCCGAACAGTTTGGTTTTAGCAATCTCTTTCATCCCGGCAGCATAATCAGCCAAATATTTTCCGTACCCAACGCCACCGGCATCCTCAATAGCCCGCACAAGCACCGGTTTAATGTCCATAACAACCTGGGCCGCATGGTTATTCGCCTGCTTTTGACTGATACCAGGACGCAGACGTGCAATCACTGCATTGACTGAATTCTTGCGGATTGCATCCAGGGCAGCTGCATCGATGATTCCACCCTTCCCGGTCCATTCAGCCAGATCATCTGCAATTTGACGCAGGGCACCCTCTATCAGATCGTTACCCGCAGTACCCGGTGTTCGCAGTTGCCGGATAGTTTGAATCAGAGCGTCCGTTCTCAACGGCTTCAGCCCATAGCTTTCCATCACATCGAGTGCAACCTTGGCAAACGTCCTGCCTTGCCCGAGATCCAGGGATGCAGTTGCAGCATCACTTGACCACTTTTCTGCTTTCACTGCCAGTTCACCGGCATAAGTGTAGCGCGGCACATTCGGCAGCCCGGAAGCAGGAGACGTTCTTTTAGCTGCTTTCGTAGCAACACCTTTCAGATACTCCAGACGGCGAACCTTGTCACCTGCTTCGGTAGCCGCTTCAGTCGCCCGCACAACCTTTGCCTCCAGGCCAACGCCAGCTCTTGATGCCTGAGTTGCAATACGCAGTTCAGTTTCCAGTACAGGAACCAACCTATCGTTCAGCGCATTCTTCGCAGTCTTCTCAACAACCCGGACATCGGTCGCAGTTGACCCCTTCGCCAGTTGCTCAAGGGTATTTAACGATTGTTGTCTCTCTCCCTTTGCCTGCTTTCGAACATACCGCAGCGCCTCGGGCTCACCTCGTAGCCTTCGCTTCGACAGGGCCTGGAACGTGGGTTCATCGGCCACTTCGGCCACTACCTTCGCAGCAGTGACATCAGGTGATCCTCTTCGAAGTGCATTCACGGTCCCTGCAACATCTTCAACTGAACTCCTGAGAATATTCGTTGCCCGAGTCTTGGCTGCACTGAATAGATCGATCCCTTTGCCGACAACCTTACCCACAACTCTACCGACCACCGGACCAGCTGCTTCAAAAGTACCGCCAAGCGCCACATCAGCCACAGAACTGAGTAACCGTTCCCCAGGTCCGCGGGGATCGGGAGTACCAAGATACTCATCGGCTATTCTCAAACCAGTCTTGGCGATCCCATACCCAAGGCCGGCGCCGCCTACTGCACCACCAAGGCCAAGAGGCGCACCAACCACACCACCCATCATAATCCCACCAATTTCAGCTGCAGGAGCCACGTAGGGCCGTATATGCTCTTCCCACATAGTCATGGAATCTATGGGTTCAGGCGCAGCAAGCGGCTCCTGAGTCCCCAGGTACGCATCAGGATCGAAGTCCTGGGCAAGATAGGCATCGGGATCAAAATCTGCCATAGGTCATTTTCCCAATCGTGTCTTGATTTCAACAGCTCGGGGATCCTCTGGATTCGCGTTAGCCCAGTCCAGTGCCTGTTGGTCGATTGTACTTAGCTTAGGCGCACCATCTGAATCAACCACTCTCGCACGTTTCTCAGCCCGTGCTACCCCGTTGCGAATGATCTGCCGAAACTCCATAGCCGCTTTTACAAAAGCACTCTCACTCTGTGATAGTCGCATTCGTTCGATTGCGGTAGTAGCCTTGTTACCCTCAACCTCGGTAATCTGACCACCACCTTTCAGGGTCTCAAATGCCGTCAGGAACGCTGCACCGGTCATCTGATCGAACAGTGCCTGGAAGTTAGCAGCTTCGGTGCCGGGGATGAATCTTTGGCCCGGTGCCCAGGTAGCACCCACCACGGATTCAAATCCAGGATGCTGTGGAATCCCTTTGTCTTCGTTGCCAATCATCTGATCAATGACATCCAGACTCTTGTTAGCTTCCTGAATAACCTTCGGCAGCTCTCGTTCTGCGACTGCCTGATCTTCACCAATCTCCTTACCCGCTGCTTTTGCGGCGGCTATTTGTTGCTGAAATTCGGGATCTGCATCCATATCCAGTTTCATCTGACGAAGGGTGTTGGCTTCTTTCTGACGTTCATTTCTCATTTCAGCAGCAGTCAATCTCACCTCTTGGCCGCGCCGTTGAGTTTCCAGTCTCGCCATTGCAGTTTCATTTTTCAGTACATTCTCTGCACCGACCTTGGACTCCTGAATCAACTTATTAAATGCTTCCGGTCCTTTTTCTATCGCTTCTTGAATCCGCTGCATTGATTTCTCAGGCGTAACACCTCTTGAGGTTAGCCAGGGTCCTAGAATTGGATCAGCATGATTACCTTCATGCCAGCTCATGTAATCTTCTGGACCGGTTACACCGTCTAACGTTTGACGAGAGGCTTCCAGTCGTTTGATGATGAGTTCACTTTGTGTCTTTTGCCGAGTGAACTCCGCTGTTTCTTGATTCGAAAGCGATGTAGCAAGATCGGCGCCCGACTTACCAAATCGAATCAATCCTTTGCGAAAGTTTGGTGATCCAAGATCTGCGCCTTTAAGATATTGGCGCAATTGATTCTGTTCCTCGACAGTCTTCTCATAAGTTTCCAACTTCATTTCAGCCAAAGCATTTGCTTGCTGACTGGATTTAATTGCTTGATATTTCCCCATCTGATTAAGAGGAGATTCAAGTTGTAACGGTCTTACCCGAAGTGCAATTGAAGGATCAATAGGCATAGTTTATCCTCACGCACCCATATAAGGAGGCGTACCCTGTTGTGATTGCAGCAGTTTCATGTACTTCTGATTTTGCCAGTAGTTTAACCCGGTACCCAGGGCAGAAGTGAGCGCATTCGCTGTACCAACGTACCCGGATGCACGAGCGTTGGCAGCCCCGGTGATTGCCTCAGTGGCTCCCTGAGTATATCGACCAGTGGCTGCACCTATTCTGCCTACCGAAGTTTGACCAACCCCCGCCAGACTTTGAAGCGGTTGTAACCGTGCTTCACGATTGGACTGATAACGATTAAAGGCATTGGTGTACTCACCACTGGCATACTCTTGTCCATATCGAGTTGCTGCTTTAAGCGCACGACCTGAAACCAAATCACCCCTGACAGATGCTTGTCGATCCAGGGACTTCAGTCCTTCTTTAAGTCGAAACTGGTATCCAGGTTCCTGCTCAAGATCGGCGCCGGTAAACTCACCGGTAAACTCACCGCCAGGTTCCAGGCCAGCAGTAATTCGTGCCAGAGCATTAACCCCGGCTTCTTGCCAAGGTGCCTCACGCTCCTTTTGCTCCTGGAACATCTGGTACTCAAGATCACCTGCCTTTTCTGCTGCTTTGGCTTGAGTCTTACCTGCTTTCCCGGAGGCAACTGCTCCAATGACAGCAGTTCCTACAATAGCTCCTGCTACCCAAAAAGTCATGGTGTCACCTCAATTGACTGTTTCTTAGCCACATTGCCTAATTCGAACATACTATTGGGGTCATCTTCAACTAATTCATTCTCAGCGTCTTCGATAGTCAGTGAGTCCGTGCGATGGAATGTCATGCACAGCGCGTCTGTAACCGCGTACACGGCACGTTTGGTGCCAGGCTTACTAGATATCAACTTGGGACCGGTGATCTCCTGTACCCCATCGTCCGTGGTGATCGCCACGGTTCCTGAGACAATCAGGTAGAAGTGCTCTTTCTTGTGAACCTTGCCGATCACCAGGACCCCTGCTGGCCGGAATACTTCTCGACAGTACATGCCAGCATGAAACGTGTGAGTGGTCTCCGGTTCGAACTGAGGCATCTTGGACACCTCGACCTGAAGCGCATTGACCTGATCGATCATGGGCACCTGGGAGTTTGGTTGTTCGATTTTTTTATGCATAAAAGTCAGGTGTCCTTGTTGTCCTGGTCCCCTTGATTCTCTGGGTCTCTGCGCTGGTCATCTAGCTGCTGAATGCAGGCTGTGAGTTTGGCGCAGAGCATAGCACTTGCCCTGGCTTGCGCTGTAAATACTCTTGTTTTTTCTTCCATCATTGCTAACAGATTTTCATAGTCTGACTTGCTTAGTAAATTCATATTATGCTCCTAGCGCACCATGTACTAAAAAGGCATCAATTAATGCGTGAACATGTTGTGCAAGTACTTCAAGTGTTACTGTTGAAGTAGCAAAACCGGTTCTAGTTTGTGTTCCAGTTGGCGAAGTCCAACCTGTATCTCTATTTCTTATTACCTGAGTTCCATCTACAAAGTAAGCGTCAGTAGTATTTATTGAACTTACAGCAACTTTTCCACTTCCAGCTATACGAAGTAATCTAAGATCTCCAGTGCCGTTATCTATATTAATGCCCCATTCCTCTCCTGCTCCATTAACTAGTCGTGTATGATTAGAACTACCATTATATATCCGTGCAGTCTCACTAATTATAGCGTCTCGTGCTGCTAGTGCTGTTGTTGCATTTGATCCAATTGCTATCGGAGTGAATGCAAATTTATTGAACAATCCTCGCGTGTCGTGATAATAAAGACTTGCACCTGTATTAATAGTCGGGTTCGGAGCATTATTGTCCTTGTCAAGCTGCCAAAAAATATTGTCATGTGAAGCAACCGTTGCCTCCGGCGTTCCTTCCGCAACGAAAGGCCCGACATAACCGATACTAAAGAAATAATTGTGTCTTGCCGTTAATGCATTGACCGAGCCAGCACGAAGGATCCCAGCTTCACCGGCGCCCCTTGCTGCTCTAAAGATCCGAGTGAGTTGAAACGTATTGTTATCAGTCGGGCCAACATCAAGACCGATACCGTTGAAGTGTTTGAACGATAGGTTCTCGAACCAGTTAAAACTCGTGTTCGCGATAGAGTCCCCACCGAGGCGCAAACAGGCTCCTGCTTCCCTAAAGTGCTCCCATTGAATGTTTCTAATTTGATTGTGTTGGCAATCTCTTGCCTCACCCAAGGTAGCCACTACACTCATTTCAAAACCGGCATCGGTGAAGTCGAGAAAACCAAGATCAGAATATTCACAGTAACTGGTAGATACGACATCCAAGCCGATTGCTGCACTGGTATCAGCTACTCCGCTCGCTAGATTCACATCGGTAGTTACAATCGTTGTTGTTGAAGACACTACGACAAATCCGTTAGGACCCGTACCACGAATAGCAGCACTGATGGTTACTACTGCCCCACTGGAATTAGCGTAATAGTTCGGAGAGGAAGTAAACGCATTGATGTTTGTAGCAACGTTTGTTGCGGTTACAGTTAGACTCGTATCGAAGGCTTCCGCGCCACTCATGATCTGAATGCTATTGACTGTTATACCATCAACACTACCACCTCCACCACTATCCAGTGTCACGGTGCCATTCGAATGAGTTGGGGCATTGGCGTCGAACTTTATTTTCTTAACACCACAGGCTCTCAGCGATTGGTTTCCGCCACCAGAGACAGCCGTCACTTGAAGTATTGTCCCGCCAGCAGACCCGGTCCATTTCAATCCAGTAGTAGCAGGCTCGCCTCCAAGGTCATGAAATCCGCCTGCTGGTGCGCCACCTTCAATTATTACACCTCGACTATTTACTACCAATCCTGTCGCAATAGCATAGGTTGACGCTGGTAGAAATACTGTACCTCCCCCTGCGGCTTCAACAAAATCAATAGCTGCCTGTATCGCTGTGGAATCATCGGTTGAGCCATCGCCTACTGCACCAAACGATATAACATTGAACTTACCTGGAAACGATCCAATACCTAATGTCAAATCAATATTGTCATCGGGCATCGTGAGCACCCGTACCGTGCTATTCGAGATAGCGCCCACATCGATGCGCATCTCTTTATTGGTACCGAATGTCACCAGCGAGGTCGAATCGGGTACAGGCAATGCCGCGGCCACATTGGCTGTATCGGTTACATCTGCGTTGGTCTCTATGCCGTCCAGCTTGCTGCCGTCCACCGACAGATCCCGACCATCCACTGTCTGAGTGCTGAGCATGGTGATGTTACCGGTCATCTGTCCGCCGCCCCTGGATAGAGCGGCAGCTGCTAAGGTGCCCTCTGCCTCAGTAGCAAATGATCCTGTGCCTGGCGTGAGATCAATGTCCGCGTCCGCCATGGTAATCGTGCGTGTATTACCTGCAGTGATACCACTAGCATCTACATCAATCTCCTTTGTCGGGTCAGCGACGTTCTGTATGGCGAAGACGTTATCGGGGAATATGGTCAATGCAGCCCCGGCACCTCCGGCGACATGGCTTGGAAAGAATCCCGTAAGATCTATATTCTCTACCAAGGTTAGCTGGCCACCTCCAGCTGCTAAGTATCTATAGACAAGCTTGGCAATCAAGAAGCCTGAACCTCTATATGCTGCAGGGATTGTATAGGTACCAAACTTGGAGCCATCAGTAATGGCAGCTGCATCGCTGTTATAGAAGTCGCCAGGAAGATTCACAAACACCTTGCAATCTCCCGCGTCCTGAGACACCACTCCCCACACTACCCAGATAATACGATCATTGTTGGACGCGGCGTTTCCTGAGCTGTCCACCCGGAAATTATAGAGATCCTTTCCTGCTGTGTACGCTGTACTATGATTCGGTGAAGAACGTGGTGAGATTAGTTGTGCCACCGCCCGAGCTGTCGAAAGCCGGAAAATCGTGTAGATGCAACTGCAAGACTTCGCCGGCAGCCACTGCAATCGTTAGTGCGTCGGGTGAGGGACCTGTATCAAGCGTTGGTGTGCATAGTGTGCCATCCGACCATGTTGCTGGCTGCGCACGAATCCACTCATTCATTTCCTGTAGATGCCCATCTTCTGTCGTATCATTCCAGATATGATCAGTGTGTAGATGTGTCTTAAACGTCCCATATGTAGCTACGCGAGCGGCACTTGGGATAAGAAACTCGCCGATTGGAATAAACTCTTCTGTAGTAGGAAAGCCTGATGTTGACTTGGTTAGAACTGCAGGAGTAGCCTTTCGGATGTAGACGAAATTGATCTGGGGCGAGATGTCAGAGCCGAGCGTGAGGGCAATAGTCTTAGCCCCGACGAGGATGATAGGCCCAGCATCAAATAGCATTGTTACATTGCCACCGCCGTCCTGTTCAACCGTGAGCGTGACTACTCCTGCTGCGCTCGTAACAACAGCAGAGAGGGTCTCGACAGTAAGCCCTATATAGAAATTATAGGCGGTACTTACAATCGAACCTACAAGATTCGGTAGCTGGACGAGAGGAAGCTGGTTATGCAGCATTAGGCAATCCTGTTCACATAGCCAGTAATATTGATGGCCGATGCCGCGTCACTGAAAGCCTTAACAAGCAACCCTCCATTCAGCATCTGTCCAGTTGCTATCGGCATAGGCGGACTGTTGGCTTGAATAGGCAGTGCCTTAACCAGAAGGTTGCCGGGATCTGACACCCCTCCCCACTCGATTGTCAGCAACACGGGTTGTCCTGTAACATTCGTAGCCCAGAGATAAATCTCCTCGAAGTCCGTGGCACTATCGACTGCAGTATGAATTGCCGTTCCTGGCGTAGCAGTTTGAACTACAATTATCGGCGTACCACTTGTCGATTCGCTCAACAAAAATCTGGTAAAATTTGCCATAATTATGGTCCGAAAACTTGGTTCCGTAAAATAGATTGATCACCAACATCCTGACCGCTCCCAGTCGAATGGAACAAGCTCAAAAAGAACCGATACCATTCACGAGAAATCAGCCCAGTACGAGGATCATTAAACGGAACCCGAGGTGGTACGATATTGGTAATATCAGCCATCGGTTTCACTCGCGCTCAATTCTGCACCCATTATCGCAATCTTTATTGGATCGGTACCTGATATCTCATACACCCGATCACGAAGTTTCGTTGTCATACCCAACCGACGCCAAAATGTGCGATGCTTAAATTCACCAAGCGCCCCCATTGACTTCCAATGTTCATTTGACCAGTTGTGCCCACCATCATCCGACCACCGAAGCATTACTTGTGGATCACTACCTTGGCCAGTCACTAACCCGACACCTGTTTCATAATCCAATTGAACGCTATGATGTGCCTTACGCTTGAGATCATTTGCGCCTGGTGGCAATGCTCTCCAGGATCTCAACCATTTTTGAATATCGCCATTGTCAGCATAGACATCTAAATCAAAAGCGTAAATGTTACCATTGTCCGCGTCACCTACAATGATCTCATTATTGAATGCCATTTGACAATTGCTTTGGTGCCGAGTAAATACGCCTCCTCTAAAGCCCGCTCGTTCATGCCATGCTTCAGTAGAAACATCGTACACCCAGGTTGCATCGGCTGATGGAAAAATCAGCACATAAAACGAATGTCCATCTTGCTGGTAGGTATAGCCTATAGTGCCACTAAGATCACCATATTGTTGGATCTGCCATTCAACCGCGTGAGTCGAAATACGCTCCCCTGAATAACCACTTGAACGATAAACAATTCCCTGTCCTCTATCGTCCGCGCCCAACCAAAATAACCCGTTATCCATCTTGACAATTGAGTATGCGGCAGCACACCCAAATTCAATGTACACACCTTGTATCGGTGCAAGAGGAAAATCAGTTAATCCGGCATTATAGTAAACTTCAATACTGTTAGAACCAAAAAACCATGCCTCTTGATGATCAACAAATAACCCAACTAGCTTATCAGGAGAACCCGCGATACCTGAAAAATCAAGTGGGTCAACAGAGGTGCCATCGAGTAAAGTAGTCACCCATGCTATCTGACTGTTGGGTTGATTGAACACAAAGAACCCATCAAGGTAACCAACAGTTACGGCACCAGCAAAATCAGAATCCGTGATTTGAGCAAACACAGCAGTGGAAGCATTGTAAATATAACTAGGGCCATTACAGGCAACAAATAATTGAGTTCCGTTATCTGCCATACTTACAGAAATAGGTGAACCGGAGATGGTACCTAACAATGTCGCTGTATACCCGGTATCGATACTGTAAAGTTCATTCCCACTAGCAACATACCCTATGCCACCAAAAGTAGAAAGTTCACGAATAGGGCCACTACCTACAGTAGCAAGTAATCGAAGTCCAGGAGCACGATTTAAAAAAGCAGGTTCCTTACCACCTTCAGGCACAATCTCTGGAAACAAATTAACCATGCGATTATTTGCAGCATTGATACTGCGAGTCACATAAGTCGAGCCGAGAATCGGCGTCTTCATTAGATGTTTCCAGCAAAAACATTGTATCGCTGACGACCTGATACTATCTGACTGGGGAACGACATCACATCATCAGGATTATTGATTCGCTTGAGACTTCGCTTACTGGTCATTGCGATCCGCGATACATTAGAAGATGGCTCCACACCAAATTCACCAGCAAGTTCCACTGCCAAATTGTATCGAAAGGCCCGGAGATACCCTGGAGGAAATACCAAACTGGTTGCCGAGGTTGTCGGTTGAGCCAGTTCCAATACCGAAATGAAATGCCATTCAAGCGCCCGAATTGCCACAGGATAGATCGACATATTGATATCAGGATTAGCATCGTCTACCCATAACAATTGTGGATAAGTGCTGGTTACAGTTTTGACCGAGATTTGATTGTACTGTTGATCATTGATGAGCCCTATTCCATATGACACGCCAGTTGAAGTGTCAATGAAATAAGTAGAGTCATCCAGATCGACAGGTCGAGTGCCGACAAAATCACCCGTGGGGCCAAAGGTACGGTCTTTCGTACTTGCAGGCCAAGTGAATGTTTGATCCTGGGTAGTGTATACAGCAAGACGCTCGATACTCCATGAGTCGAGCATCTGGTTAAGAGCACTCAGGGAATCAATGGTAGTATCAGAAGAAGGTGATTCACCTTCCGCAAGCTCACCAATCAATCTCAGTGCACCCTTAATCTGATCAAGAGCAGTCGTCATTCAGAACCCCTTATTTGGCTTTAGCCTTGGATTTCACCTTTGGCCTTGGGGCAACCTTTGGACCAGTATCTGGCACAGGATCTGGTACGGGCTCCGGTATAGGATCTGGCACAGGGTCTGGTTTCAGAAAATCAGGTTCCCCAAGCTTCTCAGGTTCCTGTATAGGCACGTTAGGATCATACTCAACCCACCCGTTCAGTTTATCGGCATCTGCCTCAAGACTGGAACAGGCGACCTTCAGGCCATGTTTCGAATGTCTAAGGTAAATAGCAGCCATCAGATCGACCTCAATTTTGGTTTCGATTTTGAAAGAGTCAAAAAGTCAGGAACCTCGGGCTCATCTTCCTGTCTTTGAATTTCCGCAAGCAAGACCTCGCAGTCCTGGGCAGCACCATCAAGTGTGATTGCTTCACGCCTTACGTGCTCAAGTCTACTTCTCAAGTCTGCGAGTCGTGCTTGAAGAAACTCTTTGGTGATCATGCGTCATTGCTTGTTGAATAAATGTTGATCCATCCAGCGCTACCATTTGGTGTGATAACTCGAAGCCGCGCAGCAAAAGTACTGGCTGCTGAACCCCCATCGGAAACAAGTATAGTATCAGCACCGGCAGTCAATCCATTGAAGTCAAACAAATTCGTAAATCCGTTAGTACTGGAGTTGCTAAGTTCAAATACAGAACTCACAGCAGCCTGCGCTGATGCATCAGTGTTCCGAATTCGAATGCCGACCGTATTAGGTGAACCGGTAGCATTCTCAATGGACATATTGACATCGATACCCACGGCCTCAGTGCTGATGGTACCGTAGTCTTCTATCCGAATATCAAGACCTTTTATGGTATCAACAGTACTCCCGCTATCATTACGAGAACCGATATTTATGCCACTGATCCAACTAAGTTCGTCACCCCTGTTACGTGCTGAAATATCTATACCTCGAACAGCACCCTCGGCAGATGAGTTAGCATATCGATTAGTCGCTGATAACTTCAAAGCAGCATCAGGATTACCGTCCCATGTAGTAGCCTGGTCAGACGCTCGATTCAATGAAAGTGAAATAGCACCTTGGCGTAAAGGACGACCGGCAAGTGCCTCAACATCGAATTTAACACCTCGACCGCTATCGCCTCCAACGACTTCACGAGTGAATACTGGAAAGCCATCCTCATCTATAGCAAAGGAGTTCGCTCCCGAAACAATCGATACTGAAGAAAGCAGGGGGTCTCTATAAGCAACCCCGATTGGTTTTGTATCTGGCATGAGTTTATCCTCTAAAAGAGTTGCCCCAGCGAACCGGGGCACTCAGGTTACGAAATGCGATACAGCGTCCAAGCGCCTGCGGCTGTCTTACGCGCACGGAACGTGGCAGATGAACCAGCATTCGTGGTAATCGGAATAGTCACCATGCCGACCAGGGTCCATCCGGTACCAACAACAATTGTAATAATACCGCTGGAGGTCCCCAGATTGATAATGGTAAAGTCAAACGTACCATTGACTTTTACAGCATTGGTTAACGCTGCCTCAAGAAGTGTTACAGTCGGCAATGTGTAGTTCACTGCCGAGGTACCCGCAGTACCAACCAAGAGACCACCTAGGATCTGAGCAGCAGTCAGTGTATCGGTTGTAGTCGCGGTTTGAGGTGCAGGCTGCACACCTAATAGAGTCTCATCGAGATTACCATCGCCTATTTGACGACCGGCACCTGATTTTGCAATTGCCATGATATTTATCCTTTCAAAAAATGATCAAGAAGAGTTGCCGGTTAATCTAGCCCCATAAACGAGTAGCCATTTCAGGCCGAATCGTATTAAACCCATATAAGACATCCACGCGACATGGCATCCGGTCATTGTTGATATCGTACTGGCGCACAATCCTCATACTGATTCCGTTGTGAACTGCACGAGCGGCCATATCCACGCCCTGTGGCAGAAGCAGATCAGCGGTCACAAAAGCAATCGCATCCTTATGATAGATCAGATTCTGCGGATACAGAGTCGCAGACGACCCCATTGGGGTGATTACAGCTGATGTCTGCGGAAATGCGTCAATCGTCGCTAGGGCATTTCCTGCCGTATACATAGCCGGTGAAATCGACAGAGTTACACTGGTAGTTGATATCCAGCTTGCATCTGCGGTTACGGTAAACTGCTGCAAAGAACCCGTGCTCTCACGAGTCTGAGGATTAACAGCGTTTACACTCGCAATCGTGAACACATCACCTTCATTAAAAGTACCGGTGCCACTACTGAAAGTAATCGGCAGTGTCGTTTGTCCCTGCGTTGTGATCGTTGCGGCATTGATCGGAGATGTTGGTAGCGTGCCGACCGTATGCTGCTTGATCGACTGGGACATATTGATCTCGTCATATCCCAGAACACCCACTCCCATCATGCCATTTTTAAACTGATTGGAAATAGTACCAGTGGGATTGAAGAGACCCTTCAGTCCTTCAACCAGTCCAGCATTACCAGCCGGATTCACGGTCGCATAACGCGGGTTCATCATTGCAGCCATTTCATTCAACTTCTGTTGACCCTGTAACAGAACCAAGGAAGTCCCTGGAGTCGTACCAGGTGTGCCTACGGACTGATAAATATTCTTGTAGACATTGGCAAGGTCAGCATCGACGCTGGACGCCAGCTGACTGATACGCGGCTTCAGGATACGATCAGCAAAGTCATCCAACTCCAGTGCCAATTCAGCAGAAGTGAAATTAATGCCGACATGCTTCTGGGTTGCGACCGCAAGAGTCGTGTTCTGCTCGTTTTCATCCTGAACCTGAAGCGCAGCCCCATCGGTAACCAGGGTACGATCAGGCAAACGAATCCGAAGTGTTGAGCCAATTTTGGCCCCTTCGACAGCGTAACTATCATCATACTGCCGATTGACATTTCGACAGAGCACCAAATTGTTCTCAAGAATCTCAAGAGCCTTCCTGGTGATCATATCAATGGTTAAAATGCTATTCGCCATGAGATAAATCCTTCAAGAAAAAGTTAGAGGTTCTGCTCCTCCAGCTTCTTTCTCTGACGTTTCCTGTCGGCCTCAATCCACTCCGAAGTGCTCATTGAATCAATTGATCGTGGATCAGTTGTGTCGTAAACCGGAGTTGAAGAGGAGCCAGGTTTCACCGGAGCAATAGGCGGCGGTGCAGACGTTGTACGTTTCTGCGGAGGATCGGCGACCAATGCGGCCTCAATCTTCCCAATTTCTCGCGCTTGCGAAAGCGGTGGCAGACGGGAAATACGAGCTGCTTCCTTTAGATTGGTACCCAAGTGATAAGCAATCTCAGGTCCAATTTCGGAAAAACGGATTGTCTGAGCCATTGCCTCAGTGACTGGTAACTTCGGATTATATGCAACTTGTTCAAAGTCGTCATACTTCTCCCGAATCACTTCCTCACGTTCATTATAGGCTTCATCAATCTCTGCCTGCTGCGTCTGAGCTTCCCTTTCCTGTACCAGTTTATCAGCCTTATGCTCTACCACTGCTTCAGTATGTTCTTCAGGCGTGTCAAACTGATCTGCCGATGGGACTTCTGTAGGTGCAGATCGTACCTGCACTTTCTTAGCAGCCTGCTCTCGTTCCCACTGTCGCCTTCCTCTCGCAAGACGCTTACCAACAACAGCATCAAGTTCCTCCTGAGTAAAGGTTTTAACTTCATCAGGGATTACTTCAGTTCCTACCTCTGCTGGCGTTTCGACCGGTGTTGTTTCCACTTCGGTTGCAGGAACGACCGTTGTTTCCTGATCCGGCGCGGCTGGTGTTTCCGCTGGTTGAATTTCACTCATAACTCTGAATCCTTGGATTCCCTGGTCTATCGGACCAGTACGATTTTCTATATTTTGATCACTTTCACATTAATTTGTCAAGTTAGTATTGATTTGGTAAAAATCTAGAAATTAATACTTCCCTATCCGTATCAATAACTCAACCGATGCAGTCACACTGCCTGACGTGCCATTGAAAAATCCAACCTCAATCTCATTTGCAACCCCGGTAACGCTTTTCAATTTAGTCAATGTCAATCCCTGCAGGTCCAGTGGTGTGAAATCCAAGATCTGAGAACTGCCGTCCGACAAGGGGCTGTAGACAAACCACGTCACACTAGCTTGTGACGCTAAACCTGATACAGCAAAACTGCATTTCATGGTATTGCTCGTTACCGGAGTGCCACTGTTAAAACTCGCTCGATTGTTAGATGTAGCTTGAGCAGCAATCAGTCCGCTCCCGCTCGGACCACCTTGATTCAAACCGAAATCAATTTTGTTGTTGATACCTGTAAATAGAAACTGACCGTAACTAGCCATGTTTTCTGCAAAATGCAGGAACCAGCGAACATTGTTCAGAGTCGCTGCTGACTCAATATATTTAGCAGAGGCATGAAAGCCACCAAACCAGTCCAATACATTCCAGGTTATTCTCGACAGATCTGAATCACTGTCATTGACCAAACCACGAGCCGTAGTCAGTGCAACGCTGGGATCGATTGCGCTGAATGTAAAGGTGTTACTGTCCCAGTTCGGTGTCAATCCAGAGCCACTGAATCTGACCGTGGCTATGTTAACCGATGAGAAGTTGCAATAGATCTGGTTGCCTTGCATAACATTACCGTTAGCATCGGCGCTCATCACAATAGCATTGTCTGAATCGTTGATAGCCTGAACCTTTACATTGTTATCCAGACAGGTTGCATGAGTCGCAGAGACGGTCTCTAAGACTAATGCTCTGGTACACCGTGCAATGGTGTCAAGTTCCAGTGTGAGCAATGACGCGCCCTCTAATAACACGCCATCGGAGAAGTCTGAGACACGACCCAGATGGATAGGCGTTAGATGGTTGGCACTGGCAAAAGTAAATCCGGTGCCGGACCCCTCGCCTGCACCTTCAAATCCTGCACCACTGGCATCAAATGATCCATTGCTCCCGCCGAATGTAACACCGCCGCCCGTCATGCGGTAATTACCAGATGAAGCAGGTACTCTGACATTTTGACCCGAATTGATAGCTCGTTGAATTGGTATTGAGTCATCCGTTGACCCATTTCCCAGTGCGCCCATTTGTTTAGGGGTCACAAAAGCCTCAGCAATAACAAATTCTTTTCCGTCTAAATCATAAAACTTACCAGTTAAATGCGGCCAGCTCCCAGCCTTCGCTAGAGTAGTCGTTCCGGTATAGGACAACACAGATCCAGATTCGGGAGTCCGGTTACCATCCAGATAGTTGGTCCTGATCAGATGACCAGTGATGATACTGGAATGACTCGCTGCGGCAGCATCACTGCCCTTTTCATAAGCAGAGGTGTTAACTACCTGGTTGGCGTTGACATTATCAACAGTCCATACCGCACCATCTGTCGATGTCGTCAACACATACTTATAAGGCAGGGGATCAAGCCATATGTCTGCTTCCCCAAGTGAACCCAGGATTATGGGATTTGTGTTAGCGGTATCTCGTGTTGAATCAGTATAAGTCGTTAATTTCGTAACGGTGCCAGCGATATAAGTAGTCAGTTTTCCACCAACTACTGGATCACCATTACCATCAAGAAATTGCAACTTTGGTGCAGGTGAGAGAGTTACCATTATCCTGCCTCCAGCACCGGTGAGTCATAAACCCCGATCGAATATTCTTCTGTCATCATGGTGGATAGTTTTATTATCTTCGTATCTGATACTTCTTCATCCAAAAATTGGAATCTCAAATGAGCATATCGCGTACCATCTGGGAAGACTGTTGCTCTGCCTTTTGTGGTGAACGTTCGGCCATTCGCTATCTCTCTGACTTCGGCTTTGAAAGCTTCCAGTCTACCGAGTACGGCTTGTTTCAACTGTTGGTCATTATTCACAGTTTCAGTTTGGTAAACGTCTACGTTTTCTCTAATCATGTTGAATACTTCGCTGCTAGGAAATTCTGGATACGTGAAATCTCACCACTGTTATGCGCACTATCAAAGACTAGGAGTTCTAGGAATAGGCCGGGAAATGTTAGCGTCCCATCGAGCTTTATTAAAACCGACCCAAAATCCCAATTTCCAGAACCAGCATCACCGGTTACGCTACCTACGTCAGAAACGGTTAATTTCGTTGTTGCGTCTCCGTTAAACTGCGAGGTTATAACTCTTAATTCATTGTCATACGCTGGTGACATTTCAAGAGTCGTACCACCTTGAAATATCGAATATTTGTCACTATTGGCGTCATTTGTTCGAACTACTATCCTATTGCCGGCATTCAAACGAGCATCAAACAGCACTTGATTTGCTCCAGGTGCAGCCAGCGTAGGCTTGAACACCGCATACACAGTGACCGGGCTGTTAATCAGCTGCCCTGATGTTGTCTCCAGACCCACACTGCCTCGTGAGTAGATACCGGTATGACCTGTGTTATTGACAAAAGCATCGCCGTTTACAGTCCATACCTCACCTGTTGTAGAGGATGTCCAGGTATCTGTGTCTATTGCTACGCCTGCATCGGCATCGGATGGGTTGAAATCTACTACTAATGTGCCGTCAATGCCGTTAAAGATTTGTGCACGATAAACTTTTCCTGCTGAGACTTGAATTGAACCAAGAAACAAACCTCCAATTTCAACAGGAGAAGCACTATCGTATATTGATGTTGTCCCTACAATTGTTACGGTAGCGCCTAGTTGAGTCCATGTTGTTACGTCGGCGGAGTCAGCCACATCGTCGGTAGAAGTGTAAAATATAACAACATGATTACCAGCACCATCATCTACATCCATCGTAGCTCTAAACCATATTACAGTACCAGCTGCAATCCCAGTCGCAATAGTAGAAGAGGTGACTATTTGATTCCCTGATGTTCCATCCGGGGAATGAACTAATTTCAACGCAGCGGTGTTACCAACCTCAAGCCAGTATGATCGATTGTTTGTATCTTGCGCCTTTGCTATCAGTGTATTATTTGCCGCAGGAGTATAATCAAATAACGCTACAAGAGTACGTATATCTATATCGCCTGTAATTCGATTTGCAGGAGCACTAGGAGTACTAAGATTATCCCCAGCAGCTCCAGGTAGCAGAGCAACACCACTATCTAATGTGCTTAGGTTTGCGTCTGTGCCTACTACTGTGTCTAAGTCATAGGCTGGGCCACCGTACTTGCGATTGAGCCACCCAGTTACAGGATTTGTACCACTGATACTGTCAGGATCAAAGCCCGCTAGAGCCGAATTCAAAAGTCGCCCTAGCCCTGAC
>LAZR01000499.1_pt1 | contig 30980 bp, 28 predicted proteins | sample 329461 | NCBI WGS metagenome assembly LAZR01 (sample SAMN03002196, study PRJNA259156) | marine sediment metagenome | biome: sea floor; feature: Hydrothermal impacted sediments; material: marine sediment; isolation source: Loki non-amplified sample from Loki's castle hydrothermal vent sediment ...
GTCATACATTGATGGCCATCAAGCCATGGGTGTAAAGGATTACCGGCAATGGTATAGATTGGCAGATGGAATATTCAGAATGTTGGAAAAGAAATATCCAAAAATAACAAAATATGAAAATTTTTACTATTCATGGAATAAATGGATTCCAGAAGCCTATTCCAATTATTTATATAAAAGTGGACAAATAGAAGTATTCTACCCAAGGATAACTGTTGTCAGGGGCAAAAGGGTTGTTCCTGCACGCATCAAAGACGGCGAAGTTCAAGTTTTGACAAAGAATCCAAATATCTCCCTGAAAATAATAAAAAAAATCCAGACCTATGGCCTGATGTAAAAGAAACTCTCCCTCTATTAGCTAAGAAAAAATGGTACAGCCAAGTTCGGTATGGTTATGCACGTGGAAGCCAGCCTGTTCGTTATATCGAAAACGTACGACGTTATTATGATATTTTATTACAAGGTAATACTGATGGTGTTGAAACATTGCCATCGCAAAATATTAATAATGCCATACCACAACAAACACCAGCAGCACTTTAAAGCAGTCAAGGATGGTTAAACTTATGACCGATGATACAACATCTCAACAGCTAGAAGAGTGGAAGAAAAAATATTATGCATCTATCACCTCACTAGAACAGCAACAAAATTATGATGCTTTATTACAGCGGAGCTTAGGTCGTTTAGCACTCGCTGCACAAGGTTTAGACCCCGTATTAGATAAGCAATTAAAATCACTACGTGATGTGTTGCGAGGCAAAAAAGATCAGCAAGAAATACAGCAGATCCTTCATAAAATGGAACTCGCCATCTCACAAATGGAAGCCACTTCAGGCAAAGATACAAGTCAAACAAGCGGCGAAATTGTCTCTGGGCTATTACAATCATTGAAGCTTACTAAACCATTTAAAGCTGAAACGAAAACATTATCAAAAAAATTAAACACTGCAACAAATCAGACTCTGCCTGATTTAATTCCAGAAGTAAGGGAATTACTTCGTCGTGTTTTAAATCAAACACCAGAAAAATCATCAGGCTTTAGCTTCAATATTTTTGGGAAAAATAAACCATCTAGTGAAAAAATTGATGATCCTTATCATGATGGAAAACAACAGCCACTATTAGAAAAAGATATTTTTCAAACACAGGCAAGTACTACGCCCGCTCATCAGGTGCTGATGGGATTACTCGAGCGTCTTTCTCTACCCAATGATCTTAGTAAACAAGCGACTAAAATTCGCCATCAAATAGAAACAGGCATTAATGATGCTGAGTTACCTACTATCATTGGTGCGATCGCTGATATTGTTAGCACGTTGGGTTCTCAAGTTATTATTGAGAAACAAGATTATGAACAATTTCTTAAATCACTTACCTCGCGCTTAAATGAGTTAGATCAGTATATTCGAGCAACGAGTAACGATGATCTTATTGCCTTTGAACATCGCAAAGCGATCGGCCAAGCTGTTGAAGATGAGGTTATTGATATCCGTAAAGAAGTGGAAGGTGCTGATGATCTTGATATCCTTAAAGCCTCTGTTAGTGACCATTTGGACTTCTTAAATCAACATTTTGAAAATTATCGTCAATCTGATCATGATCGTTTTACGCAATCGCAACAACAAATAAAAGAGCTTAATTCTCGCCTACAATCAATGGAGCAAGAAAGCGTGTCATTACGTGAGTCAGCTGAAAAATCGCGTGATTTAGCCCTTAAAGATGCTTTAACAGGTATATGGAACCGACAAGCACTTAATGAATATTTGGATAAAGAGTTTGTTCGCTGGCAGCGTTATCAAAAACCGCTCAGCTTAGTCGTGTGGGATATTGATTTATTCAAACAGGTTAATGATGAATATGGTCATGCAGCTGGCGATAAAGTACTAAAGACCATTGCTCGTATTTTTATGCAAGCAACACGTGATGCAGACTTCATTGCACGCTTTGGTGGTGAGGAATTTGTCGGAGTTTTTCCTGAAACACGCTTAGAAGACGCGCTCATTTTAGCCAATAAAATTCGGGAAAAGGTAGCCAGTTCTAACTTTCATTATGAAAATAAACCGGTTCGAATAACAGCCTCAGCGGGATTAGCCACATTCAGACCGAATGATACCATTGAAGATGTATTTAAACGGGCGGATGCCGCACTTTATCGAGCAAAAAAATCAGGTCGAAACTGCTGTCTCGCCGATTAGTATGACAATGGGGTTAGTATAAAACGAACCCCATTCATCATTTCTCAGTGTTATTTGCTTGATTCTTTTTGGATCAAATAATCGACCACTTTAAGTACTTCAGGCATTCCACCAGCCATCGGTGCATCTACAATATATTTACCATTAACGATCATCGATGGGACGCCAGTAATTCCTGATGTCTGGCTCATTAATAATGCTTTTTTCACTTTAGCTTTCACTGAAAATGAATTCATTGCTTTTTCAAACGTATCGCGATCAATACCTTGTTCTGCAACAAAATCTAATAATTGAGATTCAGTTTCCAAACGACGTTTATCTACATGAATCGCATTAAAAATAACTAAATGTAACTTATCTAAATTGCCCGTTGCTTCAGCAGCATAAAATACTCTCGCTAATTCTAACCAACTATCACGAAATATTGCTGGTACACGGCTAAAAGCAACATTTTTAGGTAATGTTTTTTTCCATTCTTCAACAAGAGGATCAAGATGGAAACAATGTGGGCAACTGTAAGAAAATAACTCGACAACCTCTACGACCTTATCATCATTCGTCGCAAGACGTTGCGCCGTTGGCTTGTAATGCACGCCTTCAACATAAGCAACAGGCGTCGCCATACTTGCCAAAGGCAATAAGCTTGCACCTAATATAAGCATCGCTTTAATCATTCTTTTCATTTGTCCTAATCCTTCAATTATAAAAATAAACTTACAAGGTGCCGTATGAATGCAACCCTGACAAAAACATATTAACGCCTAAAAAGGCAAATATTGTTACAAATAAACCTATTACAGCCCACCAAGCCATTGGTACGCCATGCCAGCCTTTCGTCATACGCATATGCAACCAAGCAGCATAATTTAACCAAACAATTAAAGCCCACGTTTCTTTAGGATCCCAAGACCAATAACCACCCCACGCCTCAGCAGCCCATAAAGCACCTAATATCGTCGCTAAGGTAAAAAAGGCAAAACCCAAAGCAATGGCTTTATACATTAAATCGTCCATCACCGATTTATCTGGTAATGCCGTCGCCAATATACCTTGTGGATTTACGGTTTCACGCCATGATTTTAATAAATATGCCACACCGATCATCGCCGCCATAGCAAAAGCGCCATACCCTACAAAATTGGCAGGCACATGAATCTTCATCCAATAACTTTGTAACGCGGGTACTAACGGCTGAATTTCGTGAGCCTGGCGCTCAAACGTGTACCAAAGCTGGAAAGCAACTGCAGAGCTGATGATTAATAATACAAAGCCACCTAGAGCACGGGTTTGATAACGGCGTTCATAAAACAAATAAAGTATTGAAGTCACAATCGCAAACAAGATAAAGACTTCATACAAATTACTGACCGGAATATGGCCAACATCTGCGCCAATTAAGTATGACTCTCTCCAGCGCACCATCAAACCAATCAGACCCATTGCACTAGCTGACCAAGTCAATGCAGTTCCTACTTTTTGGGTAAATTCAGAACGTAAAAATAGGCCTGCAAAATACGTTACTGTCGCCATCACGAACAAGGCACTCATCCACATAAATGCTGATTGGCTGGCTAACATATAATTCAAAAAGAAGTCACTATTTGCAATCGCAAGATCATTGCCATATCGCTGAATGGCAAACAAACTAATTGCCCCTACCACGATAATATACCAACGGATCCCCATCCAATTTTGACCGATTAATGCCATGCCAAATGCAGTCAGTACCACAATACCTACTTCATAATAATCAAAGACATCGTAATACATTGTCAATAAGATGATAGCAGCCAAGACCATTGCACCACGCCATAACCACTGTATAAGTGGACTGCTCGTTTCAGTTAACATTATCCCTGCAAGTTTATTCATTCAATAACTCTTCATTTATATATATCTAATACACAGTTTAAGAACCCTAGCGAGAGCTAGAGTTCCCAGAGGTTTGTTTTAATTCATTGCTGATTTGTTCAAAATAACCATCAAACTCTCGAGGGTTACGATTACTCATTCCCGCCAGCAAAATATCTGTTTGTTGACCATTTGCTTTAATCAAAGCCCAAAAACGTCGTTGCGGTAAATAAAATAATAAAAATACCCCAAGAATAAGCATCGCACAGCCAAAATAAACGACGGGCTTACCAGGCGAATGAGCGATTTGTAACCCACTCGCTTGTATATGTTCAAAATCGGTTAACATGAAATAGACAGGTGAACCATAACGAGGCAAGCTACCAATTGCATCTACCGCATCTTGTAAAAAGGTTAATTGTGTTTCTGTAGGTGCTTGTTGGTCAGGCAAATTCAACCCATCGACATAAATACGGGCCAATATTTCTCGCAACATGCTCAAATATGCTGTCCCCAAAGTAGAACGTTCAGCTTCGGGTAATGACGTTTCAATAAATGTGGTTACATTAGCAAAACCACCCGCCATAAACATATCAACTAATTTGATCAATGTATCCTGCAAACTTTTTGCTAACTTATCATCACTATTCGACACTGACTTAAGCGTTGTCAGTGTCATTTGATGCGCCATTTTTTCGACTACTTTTTTATCATGTAAGCGTTGTACAAAATGACTAAACCCTTCCAATCCACCTTGCTCATCAATCGGTAAATACAAATAGCCAAATTCATCTGCAGGGCTTGAACGTACACCACTTAAATAAAAATCGCGACCATTACGTGGTACCGGCAACATATAGTTTTGATATTCGAGCGCTTCGCCAGTACTTGAACGAATTTTAAATTCCACACTCGGGCCAAAATTACGCACTTTACTTGGCTCTTCTTCTGTAGGATCTGGATTAATATTAAAAAGACGGAATGTCGTTATTTCAAGCTGCGAAGAATTACTTCCCCACTCCATTTTTTTCCGTTCAAACACTTTTGTATCGAAACTAATAGGGTCACTACCCGCCTGACTGCCCAACGGCCATGCTTCAAGCGATAATTCTGAACCACCATCACTAAAACTTGCTTGGTAAATCGCATAACCTTTGTAAATTAAAGGATGATTAACAGCAATGGTTTTTGTTAACGGTTCAGCTAAATCATCATCGTAAACGACTAAATCCGATTCAAATGACTTCGGTTGTCCAGTCGCATAATGTTCAATGCGAAACTCTTTTACTTCTATTTTAAAGGGTAAATTTTGCACCAAATAACCATCGCGCATGGCTAAAAATGCCACACTTGCAGACTGGCCTTCTGGGATATTCACGCTGCCACGAAATGCCTGAGATCCCACCGGAAGTTTACTCGCTGCAGGGATCTGGCTTAATGGTAGATCTTTAGTTTCTATTTTTATTTTTCCTTGCCACTCAGCAAATTTTAATGGCAAATTACTATCCATTAAGCCACCAAGACAAATCACCACGATCGCAAGATGTGTCAGCAAATAACCAAGTCGATTCATTCCGCCACGCATGGCAGATACTAAAACTTCATCCGTTTTAGGGGTTTGCCGCACTCTAAATCCCAGTTTAGAAAAACGATTTTCTAATGTTGTCACCGTTTCATCTGCTGGTGAATCAACTAACCATGTTGCATTATGTCGCATCAATTTTAATGATTTACGTTGTACGTGGGTACGCAAATTCCACATATCTCGCAACATTGTAGGTCCATTCCTAAAGACACAGACAGAGGTAGATGTCACTAATAACACTAGGATAGAAAGAAACCAGATTGAACTGTACACATCGTACAATCCTGCGGATTCAAATAGGTCAAACCAAAATGGGCCAAACTTAATAAGATAATCGCTATAAGGTTGATTTTGTTGCAACACGGTGCCAATTATTGAAGCGATGGCAAGAGCAAGTAGCAGCGTAATCGCTAGATCCATGGAACCTAAAAAAAGAAACAGGCGTTGGCCGAATCCTTTTTGAGATACAGGTGAGGGTTTGGTTTCAGACATATTATTATGGAACCCGAGGTATTTGTTTGTTTATATACGACTAAATTAAATATAGAAAAGCCGCATAACTCTCATTATGCGGCTTTTCTTTAAATTAAATCACAAGGTTGTAAGGCTCAACGTAAACCTGAAACATAGGCCGCAACGGCTTTCATTTCTTCAGGTTTCATTTTCGATGCGATATCACGCATCATGCTATTTGGGTCATTGCTACGCGTACCTTCAGCAAATGATTTTAACTGTGCTTCAACATAAGCGGCATGCTGACTCGATAATGAAGGCCATTTGGCAGCTGGAATACCAGCACCAGTTGGACCGTGACAAGCCATACATGCAGGTAAGCCCGATTCTTTATTGCCAGCACGGAATATTTTTTCACCCGCAGCGACTAACTCTTCTGAAACCGCGCCAGGCGTAATTTTTTTACTCGCATAATAGGCCGCTAAATCGGCCATATCTTCATCACTTAACGCGGCAGCCATCGGCGCCATAATGGCATTATCACGCTCACCACTTTTAAATTCAGTAAGCTGTTTAATAATATAAGGTTCACCTTGACCGGCTAATTTTGGAAACATGTCCGATGGGCTATTACCATCAGCACCATGACAAGCTGCGCATACAGCGGCCTTGGCTTTACCTGCTTTCGCATTTCCAGCTGCTGTCACAGAAGTAGACATGACTAATGTCGCGCCTATTACCGCCGTCAGTAACATTTTCTTCATCATCATTCCTAAAATTCCACTTTCATTAAACAAAACTATTGGTATGCTACCTCTATTAAGCTAATTTTGCACCTATGAGTTCACCACTATGTCACAGTTTTATCGTCAAGCGCATTACACTATCAGCGCTACTCAATTATCTGAATTACCGCCAGATATTGGACTCGAAGTAGCTTTTGCGGGCCGCTCAAATGCTGGTAAGTCGAGCGCAATTAACACCATTACTGATCACAAGGCACTAGCTCGAATCAGTAAAACGCCTGGTCGTACGCAAATGATCAACTTCTTTGCGTTAGATGACACCCATACATTGGTTGATTTACCGGGTTACGGCTATGCGAAAGTACCTGAACAAATCAAGATCCGCTGGCAACAAACGCTGGGGCAATATCTCGACACTCGTCAATCTCTTCAAGGCTTGATGATCATGATGGATATTCGTCATCCGCTCAAACAATTCGATATTCAAATGGTGCGCTGGGCCAATCAAAAGAATTTAGATGTACATATTTTGCTGACCAAATCAGATAAATTCAAACACGGTGCGGCAATGGCAAGCTTACATGGCGTATTGGCCGAATTAAAAAAATTAGAACTCAACGCAACGGCGCAACTATTCTCATCACTCAAAAAGACAGGTCGAGATGAAGCTATTGCCAAATTAGATAGTTGGTTTTTAGTCAATCAAACACCCGCTGAGCTTGAATCCGCTAGCGAATAATTTAAAGGAATACAAATGACGAAGCCCACCGATAGCCGCCGCCAGTTTTTACAAAAGGTTGCTTTAGGTGGTGCTTTCGCTGGCACATTCAGTTTGCCAGTATGGGCTGCTGATAAATCCAACTTAGCCTATGATTTACCTAAATGGATGACCAAGCCCGGCAAAGGTTTTAGTAATTATGGCCAACCTTCGCCGCATGAAAAGGAAGTTATTCGCTGGATTTCAGCAAACCCTGATGCACAAGGCAACGGCGTATCCTGGACCCCATTACATGATTTACAAGGCACCATCACACCTAATGGTCTGCATTATGAACGTCATCATAATGGTGTGCCGCAAATTGATCCCACTCAACATTTATTACTTATTGATGGCTTAGTTGATAAACCGTTGAGTTTTGATGTCGCAAGTCTTCTGCGTTATCCAATGATTTCACGCACCTGCTTTATCGAATGTGGCGGTAATAGTAATAGCGGCTGGCGCTCGAATCCGATTCAATCAAAAGCGGGATATGCTCACGGTTTAGTATCCAATGCAGAATGGACGGGGATCCCACTGAAACTATTATTACAAGAAGTGGGTATCAAAGCAGAGGCGAAATGGGTCATTGCTGAAGCCGCTGATGCTGCGGCGCTCAACATCAGTATTCCATTAGAAAAATTACTTGATGATGCGATACTTGCCCTTTATCAAAATGGTGAGCGATTACGTCCTGAAAACGGCTATCCAATGCGTTTAGTATTGCCCGGATGGGAAGGCATTTTAAATGTTAAATGGTTGCGACAGTTACGACTCACTAACGAACCAGCAATGACGCGTGATGAAACCTCACAATATACAGAATTAATGCCAGATGGCACGGCACGTCAATTCACTTTTATTATGGAAGCTAAATCACTGATCACTTCACCATCACTCGGCATGATGCTGCCCGATAATCCAGGTACTTACCAAATCAGTGGGCTTGCATGGTCTGGTCGTGGCAAAATTGCACGTGTCGAAATATCTGCCGATGGTGGTGAAACATGGGCCGATGCTGAACTACATAGTCCGATATTGGATCGTGCATTTACTCGCTTTAGTTTACCTTGGCATTGGCAAGGTGATTATTCCGTTTTACAAAGTCGTGCCACCGATGAAACAGGTTATGTACAACCAACACGTGATGCCCTTGTTCAGCAACGAGGCCAGCATGGCTTTTTTCATTACAACGCAATTGTAAGCTGGGAAATTACCGAACAAGGAGATATTAACCATGTCTACGGGATTTAAACTTTTCACTGCGTTGTTGCTGATCACAGCGTTCTCGCACAGTTACGCAGATGCCGAATACCAAGCCTTAGGCAAACACGCAGAACAACTCAGCTCACAAGTCCAATGGCATTTAACCATTACACCAGATGGAAAAGGATTACCAATAGGTCATGGCACTGCTGAACAAGGTAGAAAGATCTTTGCTCTAAAATGTGCTGGCTGTCACGGTCCTGCTGGCATTGGTGGTAGTGCAGAACCTTTAAAAGGTGAAGTGGGTTCTCTTACCAGCGAATATCCAGAAAAAACAGTGAACAGTTATTGGCCTTATGCCACCACATTATTTGATTATATTCGTCGTGCCATGCCTATTAATGACCCCTTCTCACTTTCTGCGAATGAAGTCTACGCCCTCTGTGCCTATCTATTAAGTGAAGATGATATACTCGGAAAAGACCAAGAACTCAACGAAGAGAATCTGCCTCAGGTCTCGATGCCGAATCGTGATGGCTTTATTGCCATTTACCCTGACAAATACTAATTATTTCAATATTTAAGGATCTTTTATGAGCGAACGCCACTCTTGTATAGCCACACTAAGTCCCGATGTGTTTGATATACCATTATTAGGTATGGATAAAAAGTCCGTTATTCAGGACTTTAAAAACTATCACGGTAATCACTATGCTCAAGATAGGGGTTGTGCATCTGGTCATTATTTATATTCTTCATTAGCGATGACCATAAGAAACCGCCTGTTCGAGCGGATGAATCACACTAGACGTACTTATACTGAAGCTAAATCCAAACAAGCCTATTATCTATCTATGGAATTCCTGATGGGGCGCACAATGGGCAATGCTGCATTAAATCTAGGCTTAGACGACGTTGCAGCCCAGGCAATGCATGATCTGGGTTTAAATTTTGAAGAACTAGCTGAGCTCGAACACGATGCAGGTTTAGGTAATGGCGGCTTAGGTCGTCTGGCAGCTTGCTTTATCGATAGCTGTGCCACCCTGCAATTACCCGTTACAGGTTATGGTATTCGTTATGAATACGGTATGTTTCAACAAAAAATTGTAGATGGAAATCAAGTAGAGATGCCTGATCATTGGTTACGTGACGGTAACCCTTGGGAGTTAGAACGTCCTGAATATACTCGAAGCGTTAAATTTGGTGGACATACTGAATTTATAAAAAATAATGATGGTCAGATGCAAGTGCATTGGGTTGATTCCAACGATGTTTTAGCGGTGCCTTATGATTTACCAATACCTGGTTATCAAAACGATACCGTCAACAGATTACGCTTATGGAAATCGGCCGCCACCGATGAGTTTAACTTAGAAGATTTCAACTCCGGTTCTTATACAGAGGCTGTTGCCTCTAAAAATGCAGCTGAAAATATCAGCATGGTGCTTTACCCCAATGACTCAAGTGAAAATGGTAAAGAGCTGCGTTTACGCCAACAATATTTTCTTGCTTCGGCGAGTTTACAAGACATTCTTCATTACTGGATCACCACACAAAGTGACAACTTTGATGATTTTGCTGAAAAAAACTGCTTTCAACTCAATGATACCCACCCAACGGTTGCTGTCGCGGAATTAATGCGTTTGCTAATTGATGAACATGGCTTAAGTTGGGACAAAGCATGGCATATCACCACTAACACAATGGCTTACACCAATCACACCTTATTACCAGAAGCCCTAGAACGCTGGTCGGTTAATATGTTTGGTCGCTTATTACCTCGTGTACTAGAAATTGTTTATGAAATTAATGCACGCTTTTTAAGTGAAGTCGCCAACCACTGGCCGGGCGACAAACAACGTCTTGCTCGTATGTCGATTATCGAAGAAGGCCCACAACAACATATACGTATGGCACATTTAGCGATTGTAGGTAGTTACTCTGTTAATGGTGTGGCAGCCTTACATTCGGAATTATTACAAAGAGATTTATTTAACGATTTTTACCAACTATGGCCAAATAAATTCAACAACAAAACGAATGGCGTCACCCAACGTCGTTGGATGGCATGGTGTAATCCAGAATTACGTCAATTGCTTAACGACACCATCGGCGATAAATGGATTACCCAATTAAGTGAACTTGAAAAGTTAGTTCCCTATGCCACTAAACCTAAATTTCAACAACAATGGCATCAGGCAAAATTAGACAATAAAAAACGTCTTGCCGACTTAGTTAAAAAAAGCTGTGGCGTGACCTTTAATACTGAAGCCATGTTTGATATTCAAGTAAAACGTCTTCATGAATACAAACGTCAACTGCTCAATGTATTACATGTTATTCATCTTTATGACCGCATTAAACGTGGCGACACCGAAGGCATGACGAAACGCTGTGTATTATTTGGCGGTAAAGCCGCACCAGGTTATGCCATGGCGAAAGACATCATCAAACTGATTAATAATGTAGCGAAAGTTATCAATAATGATCCAGAAGTCGGTGATTGGCTAAAAGTAGTATTTTTACCAAACTACCAAGTTTCAGCCATGGAAGTTATCTGCCCAGCAGCTGATTTATCAGAACAAATATCAACGGCCGGTAAAGAAGCGTCAGGTACTGGTAACATGAAATTCATGATGAATGGCGCCATTACAATGGGTACGCTCGATGGAGCCAATATTGAAATTCTTGAAGAAGTCGGTGATAAAAACTTCTTCTTGTTTGGTTTAACAGAAGAAGAAGTAGTGGCCGCACGTGTCGGTTATAACCCACGCGCCATTATCGCACAAGATCCTGATCTAAAACGCGTGGTAGATTTACTTGAAGGCGGTCACTTTAATCAATTAGAACCTAATCGTTTTGGCAACATCATTAATGCCTTTACTGATCATAATGACCCATGGATGACAATTGCTGATTTCCGTAGCTATGTCGATGCACAACATCAAGCTGGTCTTGCGTATCAAGACACTCCAAGATGGACAGAAATGAGTATTCTTAACTGTGCTCACAGTGGAAAATTCTCAACTGATCGCACAATGGAGGAATACAATGATGACATCTGGAAATTAACAAAAATCGCCCCAAAACTTAAATAAGCTAAGCAATTGAGCCTCTTTGATTATCACTCAACCAAAGAGGCTCATTTTTTATGTTTTACCGGACTATATTACTTACGTTCTAGCAGTCACAAATTAAAGTCAGTATAATTGCCGATTGGTCTAAACCTCGTTCAGCACCAAAATAGTCAAAAATGCGCCTATAGCTCAGCTGGATAGAGTACCAGTTTCCGAAACTGGGGGCCGCAGGTTCAAGTCCTGCTAGGCGCACCATTCTTACTTATTTTGACTCCCAGTCAAATTAGTCACAAAACATTCAATTTCACTCTGTGTCCAGATTGTGCCCATCAAATTTTAGAGTTATTCAAAATTGAGTAAATCTGATTGCTAGCCTAAAATTACTCATATGACAAAAACTTATTCATTAAGTACTAACTTCTAAATAAACAATACACGTATTTTATCTTTAGTTTCCAAATACCACTAATCACTGATTTTTTGTATAACAAAATTATCTTTTGTGATTTTGTAATTAGTGAGGTCAGCTATCCCTGCCAACCAGATTTAAGCAATTAGGAATAATAGATTTATGTTCTCCAAGGATGATCGGGTAAATCACATACACCAATAGTTTCAGCACCAGCACGAGCGACCAAATCATCATTTTCAACTGTGCTACCACTAACACCAATCGCGCCTGACATAAAACCTTCATCATTGACGATGGGTACGCCGCCAGGAAAAGTTATCAGGCCATCATTAGAATGTTCGATGCTATACAAAGGTTGACCAGGTTGTGATAACTGTCCAATTTCGCCACTCGGCATACCAAAAAATAAGGCTGTTCGTGCTTTTTTGATCGCTATATCGATACTACCAACCCATGCATCATCCATACGATAAAAGGCTTTCAAGGCACCGCCTGAGTCAACAACTGCAATACACATCCGAGTTTCAGTTGATGCAGCTTTTGCTAAAGCACCATCAATCGCTTTTTTAGCTTCTTCAGAAGTAACGTGCATATCCATCTCCTTAAATAATTTAAAAGTTTTATTGGTTTTAGAAAAACATTTTTACTTTAGTACATTGATGTGTTCATTTTATTCCATAAATTTGAGATATTCAGAACTTAGCTCATATAAACACCACTATTGAACTAATGATTTTATTTAAATGATCAGAGGCCATCAGTGTCTTCATACAATTCAGTAATTTTCTCAATATCATTACTGATATCTTTATACTCTACAATTTGGGAAATCCAAGACTCGACGACAATTAAACTGGTTGCACTACAAGCCTGTAACCCGTATGAATAGGGTCGTAATCCACTCGTGTGTGTGAAGTTTAAATCATATAAAAACGGGTTTGAAATACCCTTGTTATTAATTGTCCGATAGCTCGCATCGATATCTATGCCAGATAATTTCAAGTTAGATTTATTGTCATTTTTTATTATTAAATTTGGATCACATTTTTCTGATGAGTTGTACGCGATGTTAGGCTCCTCAAATCGTGCTGTTGCACAACGTACCAGCCCCTTTTTGACTAAAGATTGAAACGGATAATCTTCTAATTCCAACCTTTTATGACCACCACAATTGATAAATAATCGGTATTCCATTTCCTCAATGTCACCGGTCTCCGATTCAATAGCTATTCTGGTTCTATTATTATCAAAAGCATCATCTTTAAAACTGACCATTCCACTTTTTAGTTCAATCGCACCAGCATCATAAAGCGCTAATAATATTTTTGCAGATTGCAGTGGTAATGCAGCGATGACGTTCATTAAAAACGACATTATCTCTTTATGAAAAAAGGCATGATCTTCAGCAGCTAGCAGCTCAGCGTGATAATTTAAGCTGTACATTAAATCATCTAAGGTTTCCATCCAGTTGATAGGAATTTTATTGTAGACAGAATTTTTAGCAGTAATCATTTCCTTCTTCATGCCTTCGAATGAATTCACGTACTCATGCTTTTCAGACATAAACTCAACTAAGTCTTTGAAACTAAAATTATCTTGTTGAAGTTTTACTACAACATCATTCATCTTGTCTTTGTTAAACGCAGCTATCAGTGCAGCTCTGCATAAATTATCAAAGTAGTCCTCGATACGCAGAAAACCATTATCATCAATTAATTCTAATAGTTGATTACGATTGAAATGACGATAAATTTCTCGAATGGGTTCTTGTTGTTCATATTGAAGATGTGGCAACCAACCTCTCGAAGAGTGCAAAACGATCTTAAAATGGGGGGCGTTTTTATCTTTGATAAAGATTAATTGATTATCAACCGTTACAAATTGACCATGCCGATGTGATAATGAGGTAACGACATCAAAAGCACTCAACGAAGCGCCTAACGTGCCTACTGAAAAATTATAAAGTTCGCCTTCTTTTGGAAGTATTTTATGGATTGGCCAAGGCGATGCATAGTAACCAGCTTTAGGGTTATCCTCACCTTTCCATTCATGACCATTTGCAATGACAACAGTCGAAAATGCATAAGTATTATGTTTTGAATCAGTGATAATGAGCTCATTTTCATTGCTTTGTGAAATATCTAAAACTTCACTTATATGTAGTTCCTCAATTTCAATTCCAGCTGATTTAAGGGCTATTAATAATTGCTTAAATTGGTCATGAAAATACTGGCCCAAAGAGATACGGCTATAGACTTCAGCATCATCAATTGGCTTATTGCTAATATTAAGTTTTCGTAACGTTTCACTATTTTGTTGACGAAGCCAATTTCCGAATGTTTCTTGGAGCAGAGGGATTTCTTCTGAAGAGATATTGGCAAGATTATAGATATCCGTCGTATTTGGATGATATGGCATACCCATTCCTAAGAGCATTTCTTTCTCAAAAATGGTTATTTTTTTCAGTTCATTTTTCAATACGTCGATATGTGTCCATATATATCGAAGAAGATAAATTGCAGTTGGACCACTGCCTACAATAGCAAGGTTTGATAAATTGCTTTTGATCATACGTTTTAGCCGCATCCTTCAAAGTTATTAATCTTGTTTATCCTAATGATAATAATACATATTAATTAGTGAGCAACGCCGTGTATATTATTAAATTCGAATTAATTCTTAAGTTTAATTAATTCATATTTATTACTATCTAATGCCTTAAGTAGTAATTTATAGGTATCGTAATCGAATGCAAAAATATCTTTATGACTAAGCGCCTCAGTATAATCCAACTCGTTATATACCGTTTCAATATGACACCATTGGTCAATGATATGAATAGCGGTTTTACCAGATGATAGACTTGTTTCTTTGACGCCTAACTTACCTTCATAAGGCCATGCTTTCAGCTTATGTGCTGATAAAGCTTGCTTAAGTCTGAGATAATGTATTTCTCTTGGCTCAATTCCTTCACAAGCCCCTTTACACTTCTTTAACTGAAATGCAAAACATCGTCCTTTACCTGACTCTAGCCCTAGTAGCTTAAGACATAAATTATGCTGATCAGCAATGTCTCTTAGCGTCTCAAGCGCTTGTCTTTTCGATCTATATGTTCCATAAAGATCTCCCAGCAAGCTCGGCTCTATTTCTGAGGCATTAATCAATTTAATTTGAGGCTGATTTTCTGGATCCTGCATTACTTGCCATGTATAAAGCTGACGCTGACGTCTGAGCCTTCGGTTATAAATAGGTTGTTTTTCTTTTACCATTCTTGATTCTAGTAATAAAGCACCTAATTCACCCGGCGTTTCGATCCATTCAATTCGTTTGATCTGTTGAGATATATTCATCTCTTTTGATGAGGCATGGTCGCCACTAAAGTGAGACATTACCCTATCTCGTAATTTGACACTTTTTCCGATATAAATGGGGAAATCATTATCTCCAAAGAAAATATAAACCCCTGGCACTTGTGGAATTTCGTCCATTAAATGACTATCTATATGAGTCGGCAGACTAGCTTGCTTTGAAAGATCTTTAGCAGCCTCAATGAGTCTTTCAAGTCCTAGCTCATTTTGAGCAGAACCAACAAAACCAATCATTAGCTCAACATCATTCATCGCTCGATGACGCATGTCGGTTGTTAATTGATGGCGATGCATAATGGCATCTAAGCTGTGGCCTTTATGTTGAGGGTAAAGTTTTCGGGAAAGCTTTACTGTGCATAAAAGGCGCTGCCTCAATGTTTGTCCTAATCGTTTATATTCACTTTTTAAAAAGCCATGATCAAATCTAACATTATGGGCAGCCATCACAGCCCCATCTAGAAATACTAATAGTTGATTGGCAACGTCTGAAAATGTAGGTGCGCTTTCCACCATTTCATCTGTAATACCCGTTAATTTCTGAATAAAAGCTGGAATAGACCTTTCTGGATTGACCAAAGTTTGCCAGCGAGCGGTTTCGATTCCATTTTCAAACCTGACTAATGCAATCTCAGTGATTCGATCTCTTAATGGCGTAGCACCAGTGGTCTCTAAATCTAAATAAACAATAATGGGTAACATAAATTTATCAATCAATATGAAGATTTTACTAAATAGATTTACTTAAAATATTAAACAAAAAGGCCACTAAATATTAGTGGCCTAAAGTAAATTACAATTAAAACCTATAGTTTACTGTGTACATGCACTCCGTTGTTGGTATTCCAATCATGTGCCAATTTGTCACGATCCAAATCAGATTTAGACTTTACACCAATAACAATCCCACCATTTTTTAGACCCGTTTCATATTCTTTTAACGTGTCTTCTGGAATAGCCCAGCCAATTAATGCACCGACAAGTCCCGCACTAACACCGCCAGCACCAGCACCAGCAATTCCGGCAGCTAATGGTCCAGCAACAACTAAACCTAAACCAGGTAACACTAGTACAGTACCCGCAGCGGCAACGGCTGCTGCAATAGCACCAACTGTAGCACCCACTGCGCCCCCAATTGCGGCACCTTCGGCAGATTTATTACTCACTTCAGTTTCTAACGTTGTGTGCTCACCATAATGACGCTCACGTGTTTCTTTGCTCATAATGACATCAATATCATTTGAACCATAACCTGTGTCTAAAGCATATTGATATGCTCTTTCCGCACTTTCTTTGTCATTAAATAAACCAGTAACTGTAGACATGTTGTTCTCCACTCATTTTTATTATGCAGGAATTTCCTGTGAGTTAAATATACAAAATCTACGATATGTTAATAATGGTTAATGTCTCAATGGGATGTAGGATTATTCTTAATTATAAGAGATTTTATGATTGGGGCTTGTTTGGCGTTATTTTCACTTCTTGATTAAATTCAACAATTAACAAAGTGCATTTCAAACGAGTCTTAATTGGATGTTGGATGCTTATCAAAAACCTGTATCTAAGAATCTTAAGCTCTTTAATGTTAAGCTTTGTATATAAACTCCAAAATCAATCCCAAAAAATATTTCTATTGTTTAAGTGTTCATTAATTAGATTTTTATTAGCTCGAAATCTAAGAAGAAATCTGTCGAATATTGATTAAATTCCTATACTGGTAAGGCCTTACCACTTAGCCTAATTTTTGAACAGAGTTAGCTAATCTCTTTTCATGTCCAAATGGTGTGGTATAAAAACGCTGTTCAATCCCATAAAGCAGAAGTTTCAACTCTTCATCATTTGATATTTCGAACTTGTTATTTTGCTGTTCAAACCTAAGCTTCTTCTCGCAGTAACCGTCGATATAACTAAGCATCTTGGTTTTATCAACAACTGACATGGCCGCAAGAGTTGCCATAGCAAGACCAATACGTTTTCGATTTGGTTTTGACACGTTATTAACATCATAATCTTTTCCTAACTTGATAAATGATTCATCCAAAAAGAGCTTAACCTCTGCACTAGTTGCTTCTTTGTAAAGCTCATCTATTCCTTTAAAAATACTAGAAATAGTCGCTAGGTTTCTAAATATAAGGGTGTCTGTCACTTTAAAATAAACCGCATCAGGTAGAGCGTTTACCACTAGTCTGTTTTGATTTTTTTCAAGCTTTACTGTTTCGCCAAAAATAAGGGTTTTGCGCTTTATAAAGAGGCTGGGAGTGATTTTCTGAAAATAAAAATTATCGTCCTGAACAGAAAATATATAAGCAATTTTGGAAAACTGTTCTTTGTTCAGATCATCAAAGTCTTTCGAATCGAAATTCTGTTTTAGTAAATCAATGCAAAAGTTTTTTTTACTAAACTGTTCAATCTTAAACCAAGCATCTTCATCCAAGTTATGATCAGGGTCATAAGGCACACAAGAATTCAGATCAACTGCTACAACATCAAAAAGAGCTTGATCAGAAACCAACTTGAAATATGGTTTTTTTCGTAATCCTTTAATTTTAGCTAGTATTTGGTCCATCACTATCCTCGCTCTATAAAAGTGTAATTGTTAATGCGATGCGCCACAGAGATTTGAATATCGTCTGGCTTTTTGTATCGTTGACGGCTGATTAGGAAAATTGCCGTGCCGTTCTTGGTGGTGATGTTATAAAACTCATAACCAAACAATAAAAACAGCGGATTGAAGTATAGTGCCTGTGACAGGAAGGTAAACACAAACAAAACTGCATAAATAAACCACAACGTTTCCCAGTTACCAATACTCAATGCTACAAAAAAGTAGCCCAAGTAACTGGGTAAAAAACTGTTATTGGCATGTTCAATACTTGTTACATCTCCGGCTTTGAACTCGTCTTTACCCAAGTATTTACTCAGCCAAATACTCAAACCTGTCGATAAAATTGGAATCAGCAAGTAAAGCAAATAAGACACTGCGTTCGGGAGTGTTGCAGTCCAATCTAAGCATGCAAAATCACTGAAAAAATGACTCAGTGTGTATCCTTTCTGTACCAGAAAGATAATCACCAGCAGGGATGTGGCATTGAAAGTCAGAAGCACTCGGAATGCAGCGTTGATCATTTTACTGTTACCTGTCCGTTCATTAGCATAGGGAGAAGCCAGTCTCGAAGAGCTGTTAGCTGTCGATTTTCAAGGCTCCGCTCAAATATCATTTTGTTGTAATTCGTAACGATCTCATCATACTTTTTGAGCAAATCCGATGAGGGATAAGTGTGAATCGATTATTGATATGGGCTATGAAGCACCAATGGACACGCCCCTTAATTACGGCCCATGATGGCCACGATAAGAAGTGTGAACTCAAATCCATAAGGAGCATATCCATGAATAAGACTAATACTATCGGGGTTGATCTAGCAAAGAATATTTTTCATTTACATATCCAAGACGAAAAAGGACATTTTATCAAGAAGCTTAAACTTGACCCCATTGGTTACTTTCTTTTACCTATCATCCGATACTCTCAATCAAACGATAACTCGTGCTTCGTCCACCACTTGCATTTTGAATAAAGATACCTCTAGACACTAAATCCTGTATATCACGAAGAGCCGTATCAGTTGAACATTTAGCTAGCTTGGCATATTTTGAGGTATTGATATATCCCTCAAAATCGTCTTCCAACATACGATTGATGATATGGCGCTGACGTTCATTAACAGGATTCTGATTAATTCTTTCCCATAATTTCGCTTTAAATAGTACGCTGCCTAATGTTTCTTCTGCATTTATAAGTGCATGACCTATACACTGTATAAACCACATTAGCCATTGTGTTATGTCAAGATCGCCCCTCTGCTGCTTTTCAAGCTGCTCGTAGTACTGCGATTTTTCAGATTCAATTTGTTTGGAAAGACTATAAAACCGCTCAGGAATACCATCTGCTCTGGTCAAAATCATATCAGCGATTGCACGTGCAATTCGACCATTACCATCTTCAAACGGGTGGAGTGTTATAAACCAAAGATGAGCTATACCAGCCTTTAAAACAGGATCAATGTCTTTATTAGCTTCACACCATTCAAAGAAGATAGCCATTTCTTGTTCAAGATTATCTGGACATGGCGCGTTAAAATGGATCTTTTCACGATCTATTGGACCAGATACGACTTGCATAGGGTCATTTTCAAGTAATCTCCAACTCGCTACAGTAATACGATGCATCCCACTTCTTCCTGTGGGAAAGAGTGCTGCATGCCAATCAAACAATCGTTCTTTAGTTAAGGGTTTTGAGAAATTCTGGGTGGCATCAAGCATCATTTCAACTATTCCATCCACATCTCGACTGGCTGGAATTAGTCCCGCAATGTCCATGCCTAACCGTCGAGCAATAGAAGAGCTAACCTGATTAGGATCTAAATCATGCCCTTCAATCGCGGATGATTTCAAAACGTCATTTGTTAACGTACGAAGGCTAGCCTCTCTTCTCAAGTCAAAGCCAAGCCCTTCCATTCGTCCCAGCAACAGCCCTTGCCGATAACGTATATCTGTAAGCTTAGTCGCTAATTTATCTGTATTCCAATGAAAGCTAGGCCAATTGCTATTTTCGTATATCCACATATTAATCACCGCATAATAAGCAGTGATAGTATTCCACATTTACCGCAAATACAATTGTATTAAACGCATAATATGCGGTAATTAAGTGATATATTCACTGCACATCATCTTAGGTCGTTAGTTAATATTGATTGTTACAGCTAAAAACAAGAACAATCGATACGAAGATCAACTGGAGAATCAGATTGGCTGCCACCTTGATTCCTGCACAGGTGATTGCACTAGCGAATACATGAGGCCCCGTCCGCTGTGCGGTGCGCCATAGATCAAAACTTATCCTATCTTCACTTTTTATGCCAACCAGCGACAATAATGAATTAATCAAACACAATAATTAAAAAATAAGATTTGATGACTGTCCTGCCCACCCCTAATACACAAAAATAAGCCCTTTGACTAAGTGCTTGGTTTTATTATTTAAATTCTAGACATTTCATTACATCTGAAATATAATGTGATCGACTTCACATTTTTTATAAAATAGTTTTCACTGGAGTTAGTGAGGACGGATTGGTCCTCGCTCTTCTATTTTAATTAAAAAAGGATTAAATGATGAATAAATTCAGATTATTATGTTTGACAGGTCTATTAGCATTAGCTTCTGCTAATGCATCAGCTGCAACTGTAAACGTTAACTTCGATATTAAAGATGCATTAGGTGCGTCATTTGGCTCTGGTAGCTTTTCTGGCGACACTGGTGCAGATAATGTATTAGATATGTCTGAGCTTACCTCATTCAATACTACTGCTTATTATGGCTTCGCATCTTACGTTTTAGCAGACCTTAACCAGTTTAGTGATTTCACTTTACCATCGGTTTGGTCACACAACATTTCATGGGGTGGCTTCTTATTAGGTGGTAACAATGCCTACTTTACAACTGATAGCCTAGCTTTAGATGATGCGTTTTTTGATGTAAACATCACAAGCGTTTCAACTGCTCCTGTTTCAGCAGTTCCAATTCCTGCTGCTGCGCTTTTGTTTGCACCCGCTTTATTAGGTTTTATGGGTTTACGTCGTCGTAAACTTGCTGCTTAAACAGCTTTAAAGCATGCAGTGCATTAGCACTGCCAGCAATTAATGTAGTTAGCTATACTGAAAGCCACCTGAAATGAGGTGGCTTTTTTATTTCCATATTCTTCATCTTAATGATGAGCTAACAATATTCTTGAATCGTTTATGCTGACCTCATAGTCCTACCGTAAATTAGCATACAGGGATCTATAATAAGCACTGACCGCCGGAATCATCGTTACAAAAAACGAAGCCAGTAATATCCAGCCCACATCGATCATCAAATGACTATTTAATAACTGTTGATTCATAAATAAGCCGTATTCGCTGGTTATATAACCACTAAACAGCCACATACTTAGCCATAATGCCAACAAAGCTAATATTATTCCGGCGATTACCAATAACATAGCTTCGAGTTGAATCAGTAATAAGATAACCAACGGACTAGCACCAACGACTCTTAAAATAGCCATTTCATGTTGCCGCTCTTTCATCGAGACCAACAACATATTACTCATGCCCAATAAGGCGCCAGCGAGTACCAAGACTGAAATTAATAATAAAATCTGTTCAACACTGCCCAACATTTGCCACAGTTCAACCAACGTTGCGCCGGGCAAAATAGCCATTAAAGGTTCTGCTGAAAAGTTGTTCACCTGCTGCTGAACGGCAAACGTCGCTAATTTTGACTTAAGCCCAACCATAAAAGCGGTGATGGTTTCTGGCACAAGTGAATCAGCAGATATCGCTTTATTGCTTGTTTTAAAATTCGGTAATTTGACACCGTGTTGCCAATCAATATGAATCGCTTCAATTGCCTGCAAACTCACATAAACCGTTTTATCTGATGGTGTTCCGGTTGGTTTGAGCACGCCACTTATGGTGAAGGGTTTGTCTTTATGTTGGCTGAAACTCGTTTTAGCAACACCATGTGACAAAATAATCTTATCGCCGATCTTATAACCTAGTTGCTTAGCGACATCCGCCCCAATAACGGCATCATAAAGATCATTAAAGGCATGTCCTTGAGCAAAAGTAAGCGTTTGTTGCTCGCCATATTTAAAAAAAGTGAATAAGTCTGCCGTTGTGCCTAATACTCGATAACCACGATGCGAATCACCTAAAGCGATAGGAATCGTCCATGCAACATTCGGGTTTTTAGCCAGTTGCTGATAACTCTGCCAAGAAATATTGTTGGTGGCATGACCAATATGAAACACCGAATATAACAACAAATTTAATTGGCCAGTACGCGCTCCAACAATTAAATCGACACCAGAAACCGTTTTACTGAAACTATCTTTAGCTTGATAACGAATCGTTTCCACACTAAATAATACAAAAATGCTGACTGCAATCATCATCACAGTCAGTAAAACGCTCACTTTGCGTTGTAATAAACTTTTGATAGCCAACTTAATCAACATAGCTAACTCCCGCCAGATTCAACTCAGACATACTTATTTTATGTGAAAAAAAGGGCAGTAGCGTTTCATCATGGCTCACAAAAATTAACGTTGTTTCATTTTCATTAGCCAGCTGCATCAACATCGTCATAAAGCCTGACTTTGCTTCACTATCCAATGCTGAAGTAGGCTCATCTATAATTAATAAACGAGGGTTATTAATGAGTGCACGCGCTATCGCGACGCGTTGCTGCTGGCCAACACTCAAAGTATCTGCACGACGATTCATCAGTTGAGGCTCTAAACTTAAACCTGCCAATAAACTATGACATCGTTGTCTGACCACCTCATTCGTAGTGCCTGCAAAATGAGCCGCTAATTGAATATTTTCTAGCACACTGAGATACGGTACTAAATTAAATTGCTGAAACACCATGCCAATGTTATTAGCTCTAAATGCATCTCGTTGCCGAGCATTTAAGGCTAATAATGATTGCCCAAACAGATGAATATTACCTTCATTCGCCGTTAAAATGCCTGCTAGTAGATTGAGCAACGTTGATTTACCTGAACCCGAACGGCCATGAACAAAAACATGCTCGCCAGAGCCAACCTGCCAATTTTCAATATGCAAAATGGGCGCTTTGGATTTAGGATAGCGATAAACGACATGACTAAGTGCAACCGCAGATTTGTTTAAAGGTTTATTCACCGAACTAGACATGGTTTGATCCGTATAGTTGAACGTCACTGACACAACAATGATACACTATATCATCAACTTGTATTTGGATGTAACGCATGATGAAAAAACTATTTGTTAGCCTTTTTTTAGCCGTATCATTTGCAATGCCCGCCACCGCTATCTCAGCCGATAAAGAAAGCCAATATCAAACTATCGAGTGGGTCGATTTGCTACCTGAGGAGGATCTTAACGCCTTAATGGAACCACCGGAATCTCTTGATGATATTGAAGATGGTTCAGAAGAAGATCAACTCAGTAGTCAACTAACTCAAGCCTTAGAATTAGCTGGCGATAGCCGTTACCAGCAAGCACTGGTTTCAACGATTATTCGCCCCGAATATAATGATCGTAAAGTACGCATGCCAGGTTTTATCGTGCCGATCACCTTAGATAAAGACCAAAATGTGACTGAATTCTTCTTGGTACCTTATTTTGGCGCCTGCATACATGTGCCGCCACCACCGCCCAATCAAATCATTTTTTCAAAACTTAAAACGGGTATCAAAATAGAGAATATCTACGAAGCTTATTGGGTGGAAGGCACGTTAAGTACCACATTAACCGAAAATGAAATGGCAACCTCCGCCTATGCTTTCACTGTCGACAAAGTAGTGCCGTATGAAGAACCATTAAGTCTAGAGTAATTATCCCTGACGACAGTCATTACACACACCATGTAATTCAAGCTCAGGGCTATTAAGATAGAAGTTAGCGTTTTCAACACTATTTTGTAAGGCATCAATAATGTCTTTTTTGACGCCGACTTCTCGCACATGATGACACTGATCACAGATCAAAAACTGAGGCACTTCATGGACATGATTACACGCGATATGCGAGCAAGCAACGTATTTATTAGTTGAAGAAAGTTTATGAACCAAGCTTTCTTTCATTAAAAATTCAAGCATCCGATAAACGGACATAACCGGAATTGTTTCTTTAAAAGCTTCTTTGTAATAATCAGCAATTTCATAAGCCGATTGCGGCATATCGGCACTGAGTAATGCTATCAGTATATTTTTACGTTTTACGGTCAGCCGTCCACCCGACTCAACACAGCTATGTTCTGCTTGGTGAATAATATTGTTGAGTTCAGTTTCGTTTAACGACATTTTAATGAACCTTTAATAGATGACTATGATGGTTTAGTGTTGCCCCTCCCTGTTTGCCATCAACAATCCATTGGGAGTCGATCCTTTCAAAACCAGAAAAAGTATCAAACAATTTTATATTTATCGTTTTCAGTTGTGAAGGCTGCTGACATTGAAATTGATATTCCGCAGTAATTTCAGCATGTATGACTTGATTTGATGAACCCTCTTCATGATTGTCTAATTGTAATGTTTTCTTAAACGGGTTGGTAATATTGCTTGATAATAATTCACATTCACCACCGGTGAATTGAACTATTTTGGCCATATCATTAAGATTATCGAGCATCAATCTAAGGTGTTGCAGCTCATCTTCACTCGATGGGGCATGTTCAAAGCCCAGCATATTGATGGCGGGTGACTGCAATGATATTTGTACTATTTCACCATCCATTATCCAGTTCAAAACACCGACACCATGCACATGTGCGCCATGTTGATGCGAGTGATCATGCTCCGCATCTGCCAGAGAAACCGAAGGTATAACAAGCCATAAACTACAGGTAATCAAAATAAATGTCAGTAATCGATGGCTTATTATGTTCATTTTTAATCTCCAAAATCCAAGGTTAATAGTAGCCGTTTATCTCCCGTCGCTATTTCTGGCGAACGATGCACTATCGCACGTGTTTCGTTACCTAACCAACCTGCGCCTTTGAGTAAGCCTACGTCACCCGCATTGAATTGTTGAATATGACTTAAATGCGAATATATTCCAGATACTTTATCCGGCACGCCGCCAGCGCCGTGGCCTAGTTTACTACGATCAACACTGTATTCAGGCAACCATTGCGTACCGCTTCCTGCATACGTACTCACCAAACGACAAGGCAAATTATCGGTATGAAAACGAGGACACATATTTCTATCCAAAATACTAAGACGGATACCAATTCTTTTTAGATCAAACAAATCAGCAAACATCGTCGCCAATACATTGATATCTCCTGCTAACGCGCTAAGACCATCGTGTGCAGGCAATGCATTTAATATCACCGAAATGACATCATTACTTTCAGCAATAATCCGTAATTCACGATTGCTAGCGGTTGCTAACAACCAATCAACATAATCAGTCACTGACTTGGATAATTGACGTTGCCAAATACATAAATTGACAGATTCTTGATATATTTCAGCCAGAATAGCCGGATCATTAGCGCTGCAAACAGTGTCAAACTCATCATTATTTATTTTTAAAGATGATGCGTTCATGATTCAGCCCAATGAGGAAATGGATCTGCAAAGGTTTGCCATAATGCTTTGCCTGCCAGCAATGTTTCATCATTTAATAAACAGGCATCTAAATCAGCGATCATTTTATCTTTATCTAAATTCTGACCGATAAAAACAAGTTCTTGTCGCATATCACCAAATGGTTCCTGCCATGATTCCATAATGCTATCGCGATATTCAGCATCTTCAGGCCAATCACTTTCTGGTATCGCTTTCCAAAACATACCTGCAAAACCATGATGTGCGATGCCGCCCGCTTGATTCCATTGGCCAGCAAATTCTGGGCGCGTTGCTAACCAGAAATATCCCTTCGAACGAATAAGTTTGCCTTGTTCCAATGGCTTATGCAGAAACTCATAAAATAGTGAAGGATAAAAGGGCCGGCGAGCGCTATAAACAAAACTACTAATGCCATATTCTTGTGTTTCTGGAATATGTTCACCGCGCATTTCTTTTAACCAACCTGGTGCTTGCTGAGCACGTTCAAAGCTAAAGCGCTGTGTGCCTAATACTTTATCTAAGTCTATTTCGCCCTTTTCAATGGGGATAATATCCGCTTCGGTATTAAGCGTTCTGAGTATGCTGATTAATTGTTTTAAATCATCAAAACTTACTAAATCAGTTTTACTGATTAAGATCACATCACTGAATTCAACTTGCTCAACGAGTAGATCAGTCACACTGCGATGGTCATCTTCCCCCAAACTCTCGCCAGCCTCGTGCAGCGATTTTGCTTGCTCGTAATCATTTAAAAAATTAGCAGCGTCAACCACCGTCACCATCGTATCTAGCGTAGCAATATCCGATAAACTTTGCCCTGACTCATCTTCAAACGTAAATGTTTCAGCAATAGGTAAAGGTTCAGAAATACCCGTCGATTCAATCACCAAATAATCAAATCTATTTTCTTGAGCTAACTTGGTGACTTCTTCTAATAAATCTTCACGTAATGTGCAGCAAATACAGCCGTTACTCATCTCAACTAATTTTTCATCAGCATAATTAAGTTGAACTTCATTTTGAATATGTTGAGCATCAATATTCACTTCACTCATGTCATTAACGATTACCGCAACCCGTCTGCCTTCGCGGTTATTCAAAATATGATTAAGCACCGTTGTTTTTCCTGCTCCTAAATAACCAGATAAAACAGTGACAGGTAATTTTTCAATGTTATTTTTTTGCATAGCTCACTTCTTTGTTTTGATGACTTTCGTTAAAGGCCTTTATTGGATGCTCCTCTTCTGCTCGGCTCAATAAACATTCGCCCTTAGGATGAATCAACATACGAGATACAACCGATTTATCTGCATTGTTATTATGTTGCAAGCGCATATTCCATAGATGAAACAACACTAAAAAACTACCGCCAATAATGGTCAGTATGGTGTCTTGTTCACCGCCAATAACAAGCGCTGCAATCAAAAAACCGATTCCCAATAATCCACTTAATGTCGGGCTAAAAATGCCGGATTGTTTATAGGCATTAGGCACTGTTAGTAGAATCAATAAGCCTATCGGAACAATTAAAATGTAATGAACTAACTCTGTCGTTAAGATTGTCGCCAAAATTCCTGACACACCTAAAGCTAAGATAAAGGGCGTAGCCAGACAATGAACTAAGCACAAACTAGAGAAAATTATTCCTAAACGATCTTTCATGAAAACACCTCAATACAAATTATGATATATCATATCATTTAAATAGAATTAAACAATCATTACTTTCTTTCTCTTTTTAATTTAGGCAACATCTTAGTCCACTGCATCGTTAATATATCGCTGGATGAGACAAGACCTAATTGAGTTAATTCATACTAACTGCATAATAAATAACAAAAAAACCATCGTGAATAATGGCTTTTAAAGATGTTATAGTCGTCTTAAAAATGAGTCTTATGAACAATCAACATTAAGTCAGTTAATAAAAAATTGATATGTTAGTACTAACAAAAGATATCAGCTTTAATTCGACCTAATGAAAACTGTTACTGGTGTCCCCCACTTTTTACCAACACATGTTCTATCACCTATATTAATATTCAGCTATTCAGGCACATATACCATACGTCCATCTGGCAGGCGGTAAGTAATACCTGCTTTAATTCCCTCCCCTTCACCAATTTCGCCATTACTCTCATATCGCGTTAGTTCATCACCTTCTTTAATGGTGATTCTCATATCCTTTTTCCCTGGATTTTCGACCACAATCACATCTTCTGAAGTAAATGGGTTGAGTGGATTTTGCACAATAATAATCAGCAAAATCACCGTAATCACTAAAAACAAGTCTATTAAATTAACCACTGATAAAATTGGGTCATCATCCTCTTCAGTTATAAATCGGCCTTTCATGTTTGAGCATCCCACGATTTTTCAACTTGACGTAACTCTGTAAACAGCCAACGACGACGAATATTAAGAATGATAAAGCTAATACTGGCTGCTATAAGTGCCAGTGTGACACCAGCAAATGCCACCACCATATTCTCACCAACAGCCGCCGTATTATTTTCAGACAAAGCGAGTAAGGCTGGTCCCATCGGAATTAAGGTTGCAACCAGTCCCAATAACGGTGTCACACGTGATGTCATACGCAGCAACTCTAACTTCTGCATAATCCACAATTCCAGATCATCAGTGCTTATATCTACCTGACGGGCATAATGTGTCAACTCTGTTATAACCTGACCTCGACGTTGAAAGAGCACTTCTAACAACATAGAACCAAGACTGTAAAGTGAATAGGCTAATGCCATAATAATAAGTAGTAATGCAGGTACAAGAAATATATTGGCTAACTGATAGAGTAGCCCGTCTAAATTAGCGATCATAAGCGTTTGAATTCCACTGTTGAAATTGATAAAAGCGATGTATTGCCCCAGCCATAAGTAAAGTAAATAACAGTACAACTATCCATGGAAGGGGACTGTCTTGTTGCTGTTCTGGCTTAGCTTGAGCTTGCAAAACTTGTCCAGAAACTTGTTCAGATTGAGCATTATTGGCTTGTGCATCTGCAGGTGCGATATTGAGACCAAATCCCGCTAGTTGTTGCTCGATATATTCAACGGTCTTATCTGCTCCTTTATCAGCCCCTAATTCATTGACTAATGCTTGCCAGCGTTCCACCAGTTGTTCTCGCGTTTCCTCGCTCGCTTGCCAATAACCTTTGCGAATGGCTTCGATCATGCGTTCAATGAGTTGAGCCTGTGCAGTGGGATTCTGTTCAGCAAACCATTCATTGAGCCCAAGATCACGTTGATCCATCACATAAGTTTCATGCAATGCTTGCCATTGATCAGGACGAATCATATTGGCATCCATTACCTGCCAACCAAACACGTTATTAACGATTTTCAGCATCTCAACCGTACCGGCATAGCCTTCTTGTTGCATCGCTTTAATCCATTGAGGATTTTGATAACGTGTTCGTAACTCATTACTGATCAACGTACTAGCGGAGATGATTTTTGCCTGTTTCTGACGACTATCACTGACATAGAGACTAGGATTTTGACCATCAATCTGTTTGATAACCGCTGATAATCCACCCAAATATTCAAATGGATGATCGGTTGATAGCATGCCATGAAGATTAGATGAACGAGATAGGACGACAGCATCAGTACCCTGCAACTGTGATTGCAATAGGTTTAATTGCTGAACCGGCGTTCCCCAATCCTCAGTAGTGTAGATATGTGACTGACTCTGAATAAACGTATCTGCCAGAATACGGTCATCATCCCAACGGGTCGAATCCATTGCTACGCTGGTCACACCACTGCCATAATTACCGGGAGGGTTACTGAATAAACGTGCTTTGGCATAACGGCTTGCCTCTTTCAGCGACAATCCCTGTTTTTCCAATTGCTGCGTAATCAACTGACTATTTTTAGCAATGATATTGGTCGTCCCATCTCCCTCAGCTAACTGTTCAATCACGCTGGCCAATTTGATCATGAGACCATCAAACTGATCGCGATAAACACTAGTTATCTGTAACACGACATCAACCCTTGCTTGAGAAAGCTCAGCATCAGGAATAATCGTCAATCCAGTCACTCTGCCAGCGGCATCCCATTCAGGCTTCACACCTAATGCTCGCAAAACCTGACTTTCGACTAGACCATAGGTACGTATTGCTTCTGAAGACCATAAAGTAAAAGCCAACTTGTCTGGTAAGTGACCATCATGCTGTTTCTGATAATCATCAATCAGTGACTGATAAAGCGTTTCTGACGCATCATAAGCGGCTTTAGATGGAATTTTTTCTGGATCAAACGCATATAAATTGGTGCCACTTGTTGTATCAGGTTGACGAACGGGATCGCCGCCCAATCCCGGCATAATAAACCCGCCTTGCAAGCCATGTAATAACGCTTCCATCTCACCATCTTTAGCCAATTTTTGTTCGTTGATGATTGCCTCTTCGACCATCTCATGTAACGAGCTATCTTTGATGGTATCGGTTGATTTTTCACCACGTATAAAAGACGCTAAAAAAGTAAACGGTTTTTGCTGAAATAAAGTATCAAATGGTTCAGCAAAAAGCTCTTTACTATCTACACCTAAGGCCTCATAAAACGGTTCACCCAATTGTTGCATCACAGTTGCAATACGAAAGTTTTGTTCGGCCGCTTGGCCAAATGTATGTAAACCTATAGGTGTTGTCGCTTGTGCCAAATAATGAATATGATCGTGAAGCTTCGGCAAGAAATCGTTGAAATTCTGCTTCACCTGCGCTTCCGTCAAATCCAACTCCGTATGCAAGTTAAACTCAATGGCTTTTTTGATAATTTGTGCCTGTGTTTCATCACGCACACCACTTTCTTCAAGTTGCAGATATTGATGCATTAGATCATGGATTTCTAACAATTCATCATATAAACCTGAAGGTGAATAAGGCGGTGTTTGATGACTAATAATTGTGGCTCGACCACGACGCTTCGCCTGTAGTGACTCACCAATATTATCTTGGATATAAGGATAAAATACCGGCACGTTACCTATCGCTAGATTCGGATAATCATAAGCCCAAAGCCCTCGATCTTTACCGGGTGTCCATTCCTGCGTACCGTGAGTGCCAAGATGGATTAAGGCGTCAGCAGTAAATTGTTCACGCAGATAAAGATACGCAGCTAAATAA
>LAZR01000500.1_pt1 | contig 30967 bp, 20 predicted proteins | sample 329461 | NCBI WGS metagenome assembly LAZR01 (sample SAMN03002196, study PRJNA259156) | marine sediment metagenome | biome: sea floor; feature: Hydrothermal impacted sediments; material: marine sediment; isolation source: Loki non-amplified sample from Loki's castle hydrothermal vent sediment ...
GTGGCTGAATCTCATCGGTAACGTGGCCCCGATGCTGGGCCTGATGGGCACGGTCCTGGGCATGATCGGCGCGTTCTTCAAGATCGTGGAGACCGGCCAGGTCGACGCGACGTCGATCGCCGGGCCGATCGGCATCGCCTTGGTAACGACCCTGCTGGGCCTGGGCGTCGCGATTCCGGCCCTGACCTTCTTCGCGATTCTGCGCAACCGGATCGACGCGATCACCAGCGAGGCGATGGTGATCTGCCAGGAATTGATCTCAACGTTCCGCCCCGCAGGACGTGAATAAAACCAGGCTGAATCGGGAGGTGGACTGATGGCCAAGAGTTCCGTGTACCAACTTGCCGGCGGCGGCGAGAAAGTTGACTTCAACATGACGCCGATGATCGACGTGACGTTCCAGTTGATCATCTTCTTCATCATCACCGGGCAGATTGTTTCGGAGGAACTGGCGAAGCTGAAAGTGGCCGACCCCACCGTAACTCAGGCGGTAGAGATGAAAGAGTGGTCCGTCATCGTCAACGTCGTCTCGGCCGCCGGCGACAAGACCGACGAAAAAGCTGTCGGCATCGACACCTCGCGGGCGGAGGCATGGGTCGTCCACGGCAAGGAGGTCCCTGTCGACGACATGGATGCTCTCGTGCGGGTATTGAAGGACGACCTGAAAAAGGTGCCCGAGGGCGAGCGTGAAAAATTTTCGCTCGAGCTGCGCAGCGACTACCGCGTGCAATACGCTGACGTCCAGACCGTGATGCTCGCGGCCGCCGATGCGGGCATCACCAAGATGAACATCACCGCGGTGACCGACCCGGCCAGGAATAAGAAGAGATAGGGCTGCCATGACTGACGACCATCATTCGGAAGAGGCCATCGTCCACCACGAGCCGCCGCGGAAACGGCGCAAAGAGTCCGTGACGATGCAGCCGCCGCTGACGCCGATGATCGACGTGACGTTTCAGTTGCTGCTGTTTTTCATCCTGACGTTCACGTTTCGTGAAAGTGAAGGACTGATCCCCGGCGCCCTGCCCAAAAGGGGCACCGGCGGGGTCTCGGCCAGGCAGACGCTGAACAAACCGATCCGAATTCGAATCATCGCCGTCGACGCCCGCAAGCGGGCGGTCTATGAGATCGAGGGCGTCAACGAGCGGATCGAGGACCCCGAGAAGCTTTACAAGATCCTGATCGGACGCCAGGAGGTGCTGAAGTCCAAGGAAGGGCCCGTCATTATCAAGCCGGACGCCGTCGTCCGGTGGCAATACGTGGTGGAAGTGTTCAACCAGGCGGTCCGAGCCCGGTTTAAGACGATCGGATTTGCGCCGGTCTCATAGGGCCGGCCGTGATTGCGCGGGCCAGGCACACCCCCGCGCGGCAGGGAGGCGGCCTATGGCGAGCGTATCGACAACAAGGCAAACGAATCGGCCGACGGCCGACGCGTCGCGGGCGGCCGCCCAGCGAGAGCGAAAATCGTTCCAGCCCCCCCTGACGCCCATGATCGACGTGACCTTCCTGCTGCTGGTGTTTTTCATCCTGACGTTTACGTTTCGCCAGATGGAAGGGCAACTGCCCGGGGCATTGCCGAGACCGGACGTGCCGTGGACGGCCATGGATACCCTCCGCCGTCCGATCCACTTGCGGATCCACCCAGCCGGCGCCGCCGGCGCGGTCTACGAACTCACTGGCGCCGCCGAGGCGATCACCAGCCCACACGCCCTGCACGCGGCGTTGCTGGCCCGCCGACGCATCCTGACCGGCCGGACACCGGTGAGCATCGAGCCGGCAGGAAACGTTCGATGGCAATACGCGGTGGAGGCCCTGAACCAGGCGGTGCGGGCCGGATTCAATACGATCAGTTTCCCCGCTCCATCGACTGAGGCGCGATCGGACAAGACGACCGAACCGTCCATCCAAGACGGAAGGAACTCATAACGATGCGACGATTTTCATGGCGACTATGTGTGGCGGCCCTGGCGGTCGGCTTGTTGTTGCCGACCGGGGTGGGCTGGACCCAGGACGACGACGGCGAGAGCACCTACCAGGGCCTCCCGCCGGATGCGCTCATCGAGCAGTTGATTCAGTTCGGTATGACCGAGCTGCTGGACCACTACATTGCCGGCTCAGGCGGGGGCCCCGATGCGCTGATCGCACAAGCGACGGCGCCCGGGATCAGTTCCGACAAGCGCAACAGCCTGCTCGAGCAGGCGATCAACGCCCTGACCGGCCAGATCGACGCGATCGAGCCGGGCGGCGACCCCATGGAGAAGCTCGAACGTTTCCAGTTGACCTTCAAGAAGGCCTGGACGATCGTCAGCCTGCGCTGCGGGCCTAGCAACCAGCGGCTGCGATACCTGCGCGGCGGCGACGCCGACCGCGAGGAGGTCGTCAAGTGGACCGAGGCGCCCGTTCGGACGCTCAGGCGGCTGGACCAAGATATCCAGGACGCGATCCGGAAGCTGCTGGGTGCCGGGGGGCCGCACGCTTCCAAGTATCTCATTCTGGTGATGCCCGAGTTGGAGGACCTGCAACTGAAGGTCAACTATCGGGCCGCCTGGAGCAATTTCTACCGCGCCGCGGCGATCAACCCGGCCACCAATGAGGAGATGACGGCCAAGCGGCGTCTGCTGACCGATGCCATCGATCGCGTGGGGGACTTTGCGGGCGGCGAAGACACCCACGGTGTGAAGTTCGCATCGATCCTGCTGACGGGCATGTGTCTGCGCGAGGCAGGCAACTATGACGAGGCGATCGCCAAGTTCCGTATCGTTCGCGATGCCGATACCGAGTTGGGGTTGCGGTTCAGCGCGCTGTTCGAGATGCCCCGCACGCTGACTGAGCAGGGAAAGTTCAGCGAAGCGCAGACGGCGCTGGCGCAGTTCTCAGCCGCTGCTCTGCAGCTGGTCGGGAAGGACTACGCCTGGGAGGTCCGCCTCAACAGCGCCATGCTGGGCCACTACCTCTATCAGCGTTGGGCCCTTGCCGATCCGTCCAGACAGGGACAGCTTCAGACCCAGGCCGAACAGGCCCTCGTGACGCTGGTCCAGCAAGAGGCCAACCCCAGCTATCAGCAGGAATACTACAAGATCATCGCCAAGAAGTACCGTGGCGGCGCTGATGAGGAACTCTCTTCGGTGGTGCTGCTGGCCAAGGCCAAGCTAAAACGCGTCGAGGCCTTTCAGACCGAGCAGCCGAAGCAGCGTGAGGAACTCCTGGACGAGACGAAGAAGCTGCTGGGGATGATTCTCGAGCGCACCGATCCATTGTCCCAGTCTCTCCGCGATCAGGTGCTTGAAGAAAAGGGCATCATCAATGCTGTGATCGGCGAGAGCCAGGAGGCCGCGCTGGACTTTCTTCAACTGGCGCAGGATATCCTGAAAGATGACCCCAACAACCCGCGCGCCGCCCAGATGGCTGAGAATGCCGTTCGTCTGGCGTATCAGGTGCTGTACGAACGTCAGGAGGCGGGTGAGCATATTTCGCATCGCAGTCGTGAGGTATTCATCCAGGCGGCGGCGTTTCTGTTGAGCCAGCCCGCCTGGCGGGAGGCGAAGCCCGAACTGGCCGAATGGTACATGGATCTGGGCTGGCAGTACGCCCAACTGGCCGGCGGCGAGAACGACGCCGACCAGAAGATCGCCATGTGCACCAAGGCGATCGAGGCCTATGAGAGCGTTCCCGCGGAGATCGGCGGCCGCTCGAACACCCGCGAGCACATGGAGGCGCGGTACCTGGGCCTGCGAAAGCGCGCGGAGATCCTGGAGATCATGACGTTGGCCAAAGTAAGCGATGCCCAGGCCCTCGCCGTTCGGGCCAAGCTCAAGGCCTACGGCAACGACGCCACCAACGCCGCCCGCAACGCCGAGCGGGCCGGTGACGACGCGCTGCGGGCCGACCTGTTCGAGTGGGGCAGCGATGCAGAGTTCCGCGCCGCTGAGCTTCTGTATGAGCCCCTGGGCCAGGCGGGCCTGGCGGTGGACGAACTGGTCGGGCTCCGCAATCGCTGGCCGGGCACGACCATATTGGAAAACAGCTTCGAGTTGGAAATCCGCGTCTTAGTCAAGGAGCGCCGTGTCGCCGAGGCGGTCACTAAGGTCAAGAACTTCTACGACAAGTATCCCGACAAAGGGGCCGAACTGATCCGACTGGTTACCGTCCAGGTCCGCAAGGGCATCAATAAGGCCCGCTACGATCCCACCGCGGCCGGTTCCCTGAAGAACCTCCAGGAGGGCTACTACGAACTGGCCAGCATGTTGGCCGAGGGAATCGACTTCAAACAGCAGCAGGCCCTGGCTGAGAACTATCGGCTGGCCCAGATGGTGGCCGAGGCACGTTACGAGGTCGACAAGCCTGATCTGGCGTTGGAGCTGTTCCAGGCATGCACGGCGCTGCGGGATATCGATCGCCAGGGGCAGATCAAGGTGATCGAGGCCGCTTACGAGAAACACGTCGGCAAGCTCAACGAGATCGCCCAGGCCAAGCAGATCAACACGACCGAACTGATGAGCTTGGCCGAGCAGTTCATGGAGCGCCTCAAGCAGGCCGGCTACGGGCCGGACCATCCCGCCAGTGTGGCCGTCCGCGATGCGAGGGACAATCTCCAGAAGGTTCAGGCCGACGCCAAGAGCGACGCGTCGAAGCGTAAGGCCGCCGCCGCGATCCTCCTGCGGGTGCTGAGGGGTGGGTACCGGCGGGAGAAGCGGCGTCAACTCGTCGCCGTGCCGCTGGACCCGGTCAATATTCAGGGCGTCGCGCGATGCCAGGTGGCCCTGGGAAAGTACGAGGAGGGGCTGCTGACCTACGACAACCTGATTCGCAGAACGGATCCGGAAGCGTTCGGGGACCTGTACTGGCTGGCGCAGTTGGAGCGGGGCCGTGCGGCGCTGGCGGCCTACGCCGACGATGCGGACGGCCTGCGGGGCGTGATCCGGCTGATCATTCAGTTGGACTACGAAACGAACGGACAGTTCGGCGGCAAGGCCAGCCTGTTTGCCGCCATCGAATCCAAGGCCAAGGAGCATCTGATAAAGTTGAACGAGCCCTGGGGCTCTGACCTGCCTACGACTCGACCGGGCTCGCCGAAGTCCGGACAGGCAGGTAGCAGCGATTGACCCATGCTGCCGTGATGCCTATGATACACCGACACTGCGGCGGCATAGCCAAGTGGACTAAGGCGACGGATTGCAAATCCGTTATGCGTGGGTTCGAATCCCACTGCCGCCTTTTGCCGATAGAGACCATGGACGGCATTCGGCTACCGGGCCCGCCCGATTTCGGGCGGAACGTTCGGGGCTGGTAAAGAGGTGACCTATGTTGCGATACGGATGGATCATCGTGCTCGGCTGTTTGTTGGCTGCGGGGATAGCCTGGGCAGAGATCAAGATTGTCATTCTCAAGGACGGTGGTCAGCTGGAAGGCGAAGTGACCGAGACCGAGGAGGGGTACCAAGTTCTCACCCGCTTTGGCCCGCGGCTCATCCCTCACTACAAGGTCAAGAAGATCATCACCAAGCTCGAGCCCAGGGAAGAGTTTGACCAACGGCGCGAGCAGATCAAGGACGATGACGCCGACGGACATCTCGAACTCGGCCGGTGGGCCATGATGCTGAAGCTCTCGGACAAGGCTCTCAAGAAGGAGATGCTGGAACTGGCTAAGCAGCAATTTCAGCACGTCCTGGAGCTCCGCGACGACGACGATCAGGCCAAGCTTCTGATCCGCAGGGTCGATGGAGAGCTGGAGCGCCTCAGCAAGATCGACGACACGCCCCCGCCCGTGGTCCGTCCGGGCGCCAGGCCCGGCGGTGGTGGCGTGGTGCCGCCGGAATCGCTCGTGCCCATGGAGGGTGTTTTTCGAATTCGGCTGGCGGAGGTCCGCTTCGACGACGCCGAACGCCGCAAGCTTCGCGTCCGCTTCCGCGACGACGTCCTGAAGCGGTTCGCGTCGATGATGGAGGGCGTGGACAACTTTGACGGCAAGAAGTTTCGCCGATGGAAGGACGCCCGCAAGCTTCAATTCATCCTCGACAACATCGGCCGAGAGAACCAGAGCATTCGCAACGACATGCAGATCACAAGCGAGCTGAAGTTCATGAGAGATTTCCAGCGGCCCATCTGGCCGATGCTTCAACGGGCCGGCTCGTGCGCGGACACCAGTTGCCACGCGGCCGCCTCGGGCGCGGGGGGCTTTCGTCTGTTGATTCCCAGGGCGGTATCGTCGACGGATCCAATCTCGGTGCGGACCAACTATACGAACTTTCTCGTGCTCGATTTGTTTGTCTCCGCCGAGGACCTTCGACTGATCGACCGCAATCGCCCGGTCGAATCGCTGATCCTGCAGTATGGCCTACCCCCGGAAAAGGCTCGATTCAAGCACCCGCTGGTCCAGGGATCGGCGATCAGGCCGATCTTCTCGGGCAAGGACGACCGCGGCTACAAGCAGATCCACACGTGGATTCGTAGCGCCCTTCACGGGCCCGTCCACCCGATGTACAACCTGAACTACGTTCCGCCTTTCCTGTCGGCCCCCAGCGACGAGGATGCCCCCGAATCCCCTGAAGACGCCGAAGGCGCCGACACGGGGGCATCGGACGCCGACGCGTCGGAGGAGGGATCCTCTGATAGCGGCGCGGCCCCCCCGGCGGACGATGCCGAGACCGGGCCCGACGATGCGGACCCGCCGGCGCCCTAACCCTCGCTCGGGATGACGCGCGTGCACGCAGTATTGACAGGGCTATTGATAGGTGTTCTTGCCGCCTCGGTGATTGTCTTCGCCGTGATGGGGGTCCGGCAGCACTGGCGTCGCCGACGTTTGGCAAGGGTAGGCCGCCAGCTCGGGCTGGAGTTCGCCGCCGCCGATCCGTTCGATATCGCCCAGGGCTTCGGCGATTTCGCGCTGTTCAGCGCCGGGCACAGCCCGCGGGCCGAGAACGTCTCTCATGGCCGATCGGGCCGATGGCGCGTGCGCGCGTTCGATTTTCTCTACGAGGTCGGCCACGGCATCCACCGCCATACCCGATACACCAGCGCGGTGATGGCCGAGATCGGTAGCGGCCTGGGCGATGTGACGCTGTGGGACGGGCGGGATGCAGTTGATGCGCCGCTGACGGTCCGCCAGAGCCGGGTGATGCGGGGCGGGCGGCTTTGTGACGGCAGCGAAGAGGCCGTCCAGCGTCTGGCTAACGCGTGCGGCGACCTGGACGACCTGCACGTCAGCGCCGAGATCCATCGAGAGTTTCTGGTGCTCTGCGCGCCGGTCCGCCGAGTGGACGTCTACGAGCGCCTGGCGAAGGCGATTGGCGGGGTGTGCGATGGATTGTGCGGCCGGGATGACGTGAAAACATAGACGTGGTGTGTTGAAAATGGTCGATGCAGGTGATAGAAGTGCGTCGTTAGGCCGGTCGAAACCGTACGCCCAGGCCCTGTGACGCCCTGGACTTTTTTTGGAGACCCGTGGTGCAGGCCAAGAATATACTTCCGATCGTTTTGAGCGTAGCTGTGATGCTTGTTGTCGTGGTGGGCTTGGTCTTGTTGCCGCCCAGCGCTGCCCGCCGTGGCAGTCGGCAGATTCTCCAGAGTGTCGATCAGGCCGGCTTGGCGTGGCACGAGGCATCGTCGCTGCTGGGGAACCCGTTCTATCGCAGCCCCAGCGGTGAGTTGTCCCCGCTGCCTGCGCGGATCAAAGAGACCCGATCCGGAACGATCGCCCAGAAGTCGCTTCGATCGCCGAATCCCAAGGCCCTCGAGGTGCTGAAAAAGGGCGAGGCCCCGGTGCTTGAGGCCCTGGAGAAACACCCCAAGGCTTCCCCAGTGGACCGGGCGGTCGGCCTGCAGATGCTGGGCCGTTTTGACATGCTCAGAGGCGCCTATTACCAGCGACAGGCAACACAGACCCGATGGCGGTTGAGCGGCGAGGATCCTGACGACGAAACGGACTTTGTCGGCGTCTATCAGTCTTTGGAGGTGGCCCTGGCGGCGGCCAACAGTGTTCATCGGCAGGCTCAGGCGGTGGCATTCTTTGAGGTGCTTGCCGCGGCCGATACCAGCAAGATCGAGGAAATGAAGCAAGACGCCCACAAGCGGCAGGAAACCGTTCGAGTCCAGACCGCCGAAAAGGCCCGCCAGATCGCCGCGCGCCAGCAGACGATCGCGACGTTTGAAGGCCAGATCGATACGCGGTCGGCCGAGGCCCAGACCCTCCGCGCCGCCAGCCGCGATGCCGAGACCGCCGCCCAGGGCCAGCCTCTGCGGGTCAAAGCGCTGGCGATCGAGGCGAAGATCCACGAACTCCGCAATAAGATCGCCGCCACCCAACGCGAGGCCGATCTGCTTGGGCAGGAGCACAGCCATCTGTTGCTGCAACAGTCCGCCGCCGCCAAGCAGATCAGGGATTGTGACGCCGCCCTCACCGTTCGGCGCCAAGAGATCGCCAAGCAGAAGGCCAACGCCCAGACCGCTCGGACCAAGCTGGACCAGGCCCAACAGGCATTGGGCGAGAATGTGGACGCCCTGGCGGCGGCATTGGACACTCTCGCCGCGGCAGAGGCCCAGGCCGTCCGGTCCTATCAGGAAGCCCTGGACCATTTTGAACAGGCCAAGGGCCTCGCCGAGACCGTCACCCCCAGGATATTGTCCGAGCAGGCCGAGACCCGGATGGCCATCGGCGCGATCCTGGCCGGGGAGATCCAGTTGCGGGACAAGGTCGATCACTTGGCCGGGCAGATCACGTGGGCGCTGGCGACCGTCCAGCCGCCCGTGGACCCGGCCGAGATGGTGGGCAAGGTCAGCTCCTATCTGGCCGATCGGGACGCCGCGCTGGCGGAGGCTCGTGAGCAATTGACCAAAGCGGCCGCCGCATTCGACCAAGCCATCGACGAGGCCGACAGCGATCGGGCGTGGGCCTACCGGGCCGAGTCGGCGACGGCGCAGTTCAGCTTGTACCAGTTGACAGGCGACGCCGCTCATTTGACCAAGGCCAAGCAGCTTCACGAATCGGCCCGAACCGACCATCCCGAGATCCCGCCGCTGGCACCGGGCGAAGCGGCTGTGGCCCGTCCGTCAGGGGGCGCCAAGCCGTCGGCCGGCGGAGCTGGCGACCCGGACGAGGCCGCCGCCAAGGCGACCACCCGACGGTTCATGACGAACATGAACAAGGTCGACAAGGCAGCGGTCCTGGCCGACATGACGGATTCAGGCAAAGCGGCGATGGGCGTAATGATGGATCTCGCACAGGCGTTTATCGATTTGGATGCCGCCATGGTCGCTTCGTATGGGGCCGAAGCCGTCGAAGAGGCCAAGACGGCCAGCGGGATCAACCCAGAAATGATCGATCCACTGGCCGATCCGACCTCTGATGAGCAGTTGGCGAAAATGACGTGCCAGGTCGACGGTGATAAAGCGGTCTGCGTAGTCCCTGACGAGCCTCCGCCGGTTGTCCTGGTCCGACAGGGCGGCAAGTGGCTGGTTGACATGGCGGCGACATTCAGCATGCCGCCGGAGGGGTTGCAGATGATAATAGAGATGTTCACGGCCCAGAGAGAGATCGTCCGAGCGGCCAAGGGGGAGATCGGTCCCCGGACCAAGCCTGTGGAGATCTACCAGCAGATCAATGAGGCGATGGCGGCGATGATGCAGGGCGGCGAGGGCGGCTGAGCAACGCCTCCATGGGGCTGGGCGGCTAGGTCCCCTCATGTCACTGGACAGTTGGTCTTTCGTCGGGGTCCATTTCCGGCTGGAATCAGATCGCCTTTTATTGCCATGGCTTACGATCCAAGTCTTTGCGACAGTTAGTTTTGGGGACACGTTTTAAGCACTTACAAAAGCTTGACATGAAACATCTTGCCACTGGGGCGGGTTGAGGGGATAATGGTCTCAGTGGGGCCTGACCTCGGGGATCGAGCGGTTCTCTGGGTAGTGGTTGTAAGCTTTGCGGAAAGGACTTGGCCGTGAGGAAGTACCAAAACAAGTCTATGCAGAAGCTTTCTGCCGAACTGACCGCCGGGCTGGCCCGCCTCCGCAAGAAATACATAGACGCGGCTGAGGAACTGTTCCGCATTATCGACCCGGCCCAGGAATACCCATTTGACTTCGTTCTATTTCGGGTTACGGGGTACGGCGGCGGGGCGGCCGATGGCGGCGAGGACAAATTGACGGGCCAGTCGCTTCGACAGGACCTGCTCCTGCTGATGCTCGACATCTGCGACAGCACCGAATTGCGGGTGAGCGACTATGACGAGGGGGCCTGCGATACGGCCGAACTGGCCAAGCGGCAGAAGGTCTCGACCAAGACCATCCAGCGATGGCGAAAGGCCGGTCTGCCGGCCCGGCGGCTCATCTTCCCGGACGGCAAGCGCCGGATCGCGTTCCTCGAAAGCTCCGTGCTGTGGTTTACCCAGACCCGCCCCGCACAGATCGATCGGTCGGCTCGGTTTACCCAGATGAGCGACCAGGAGCGCGATCAGATCCTGCGGTGGGCCCGGAGGCTCGTGGCGGTCAAGCATTCGTGCCTCTCGGACGTCTCCAAGGAACTCGCCGCCCGCACCGGTCGGGCCGTCGAGACGATCCGCTACACGATCCGGCGGCACGATCAGGATCACCCGCACCAGGCGATCTTCGCACAGTTGTCCGGCGCCCTGACCGATGGCGACAAGCAGAGCATCTACCGGGCGTTCCTGACCGGTGCGCCCGTGCCGACGCTGGCCAAGAAGTTCCAGCGGACGCGAGGCAGCATCTACCGCGTCGTCAACGAAATGCGGGCCCAGCAACTGCTCGACCGCCCGATCGACTACATTCACAATCCGCAGTTTGACCTGCCCGGCGCCGATGCGGCGGTCCTGGCGGACGAGATCCGCTCGGATCCGCCGTCGAATAGGCCGACGGTCGCGGCCCCGGCCGCCGGGGACTTGCCGCCTTATCTGCGGTCGCTCTACGGTGTGCCGCTTCTGGGCCGCGACGAGGAACGGGACCTGTTCCGCCGGTACAATTACCTCAAGCACAAGGCCGACAGGCTGCGCCGGTCGATCGATCCGAATCGCATTCACACCCGCGACCTCCAGGAGGTCGAGCGGCTCCTGCTGCAGGCCAACAGCATCAAGAATCGCGTCATTCGCTCGAATCTTCGGCTGGTCGTGTCGATCGCCAAGAAACACGCCGGCGGCGCGCAGACGTTGTTCGAGCTGATCAGCGACGGCAACGTCTCGTTGATGCGAGCGGTGGAAAAGTTCGACTACGCCCGCGGCAATCGATTCAGCACGTATGCATCCTGGGCCATCATGCGAAACTTCGCCCGCTCGGTCCCCAAGGAGCAGATTCAGCGAGACCATTTCGCCACGGGCAACGAGGAGGCCCTGGACATCGCCGCCAGCCTGCAGATGTATGAATCGCAGGAGATCAAGGTCAGCGAACTTCGCGAGAGTATCGACGCGGTGCTGACCCACCTGACGGCGACCGAGCGAACGATCCTGGTGGGGCACTTCGGCCTGGACGAGAAACACGATACGAAGACGCTCGAACAGCTCGCCGGGCGGCTGAGCCTGAGCAAGGAACGCGTCCGCCAGATCGAAATCCGCGCACTGGAGAAACTGCGGACCGTCCTCTACTCGCGCAAATCGGAGCTGATGAGCTAGGCCGGGCGTACGTAAGTCCGTAGTGATCGAGCTGTCAGTTCAGGCCCGAAGGGCCGTCTTGCTTAGCCCAGGGCGAAGCCGTGGGTGTGAGCGCAGCGAGCAGCCGAACGGCGAGCCCTGGGGAATGGACGGGCCAAAGGGGAAAGCCCCAACGGGGCGCCTTGACGGGCCCGATTTCGCTGGGTGCTGCGATGCGATGGCCTCAACGAGAGTCTCGATCGCATGGTCGACAAAGCCAAGACGCCCCTTACGGGGCTTGCCGCAATGCCGACGATAACCCAGGGCTTGGCCTGACGGCCTACGCCCTGGGCTAAGCAAGGGACCCCGTTGGGGCCCAACGATCAACAAGGCGAAGCAAGAACTGGCCGGACAGGTCGTAGATCCGGCGGGACAGGAGCCGCGCCGACCGGCGCTACATGAAATTGCCCGTGGCTCTGGGCCAGCGCTGGGAGGGGAGTGCGGGGTGGATCACACGGACGACGGGGCATTCTTGCGCGTCGAGGCTGGCGCGAATGTGACGGCGGCGGTCAACATAAGACCGGCCGACAGGAGCAGCAGGCCTCGCCGCGTCGCCGGGCGCGACAGGCGGAAGGCGGCTGTTGTCAGCCAGCGCGGCGGTGCGGCCGGGCGGAGAGTGGGGGTGGGGGCGACGACGTCGGGCGTGGCGAGTTGTCCGTCGCCCGATCCGGCCAGCACACGCCGATTGGCGGGGACGAACTCGCCCTGGCTCAGCGCCAAGCGCTGGATGAAGGTCGTATCCTGCTGGGCGGCTTCGACCATGCGCTGGCCGGCGACCAGGTGGGCGGCCATGTCGGCGTTGCGAGCCGCCAGCGACTCACGCTCATACCGCACGGCCAGCAGACTGGCGTAGGCGGGCACGAGAACCGTCGCGGCTACCACAGCCAGCGCGAGCGCGCCGATTACACAGAACCCAAACGCGCCGACCCGAGGCCCAAGATCCTTGAGCCCTTCGGGAGAGCGGGTGCGTTTACGACTTATTCCATGTCGATGCGCCGTAGATTGCCCTGTCACCTAGCTGTTCCTCGATGCGGAGAAGTTGGTTGTACTTGCAGACCCGGTCGGTCCGACAGGCCGATCCGGTCTTGATCTGTCCGGTGTTCTTGGCCACCGTCAAGTCGGCGATGGTCGTGTCTTCGGTCTCGCCCGAGCGGTGGCTGACCACGGCCGTCCAGCCGTTGCTGTGGGCCAGGTCGATCGTCTGCAGCGTTTCGGTCAACGTGCCGATCTGGTTGAGCTTGATAAGAATGCTGTTGGCCGATGTCTCGTCCAGGCCGCGTTTCAGGAACGAAACGTTCGTGACAAACAGGTCGTCGCCGACGAGTTGGATTCGCTCGCCCAGCTTGGTCGTCAGTTTCGCCCAGCCGGCCCAATCGTCCTCGCCCAGGCCGTCTTCGAGGCTTCGGATCGGATACTTGTCTACCCACGCCGACCACATGTCGATCATCTCGTCGCTGGTGGCGATGCGGGTCGGGTCGGACTTGAAGAAACAGTAGCCTTCCTTGCCTCGCTGGCGGGCCTCGTTGACCATTTCGCTGGCCGCCGGGTCCAGGGCGATCCAGAGATCCTTGCCCGGCGTGTAGCCGGCCCTTTCAATCGCCTGACAGATCAGCTCCGGCGCCTCGTCATTGTTCTTGAGGGACGGCGCGTAACCGCCTTCGTCGCCGACGGCGGTGTTGTAGCCTTTGGATTTCAGCACGTCCTTGAGGGCGTGGAACACTTCCGTGCCCATGCGCAGGCCCTGGGAGAAGCTCGTCGCCCCCCACGGCTGGACCATGAACTCCTGGAAGTCGACCGTGCCGTCGGCGTGCTTGCCGCCGTTGAGGATGTTCATCATCGGCACGGGCAGCGTGACGGCATCGTCGCCGGCGAGGTGGGCGTAAAGAGGGCGGCCGGTCGACATGGCGGCGGCCTTGGCGACCGCCAGCGAGACGCCCAGGATCGCGTTGGCGCCCAGCGCGCTCTTGTTGGGTGTGCCGTCGGCGTCGATCATCGCGCGATCGATGCCTTCCTGGTCACCCACGTCCTTGCCGACGACCAACTCGGCGATTGTCGTGTTGACGTTCTCGACGGCCTTGAGCACGCCCTTGCCGCGGTAGACGGCCGGATCGCCGTCGCGTAGTTCAACGGCCTCGTTCTCGCCGGTCGATGCGCCGGAGGGCACGGCCGCGCGGGCAAAGTGGCGATCGTCCAGGTGCACGTCCACTTCGACGGTGGGATTGCCCCGCGAATCCAGAATCTGACGAGCGTGAACGCCCTTGATCTTCCTAGCCATGGACAGAAATCCTTTATGCAGTTATCGGACCTTGGTTTATCTGTGCGTTAGCAATTCCCGACCGGGCCGGGCAGTCGAGAAAGGTGGATATCGTAGCGATTCGTCCGGGTGTTGCAAGGGCCGGCGCGCACGCGCCCCGCGCGCCTTGGGCGCGATCCGTCGGGTCCCCTCAAACCGCGCATCCAACGGTCAAGAGTCGGTCTTTGGCGGCTTACGGCTTGCGGGGAAGTGGTCGTCGATCAGCTTGACGATGCCGCGAGCCAGACCACGCCCCTTTTCCTCGGGCCCCTGGTTTCGGGAGGTCTTCGTTCGCCCCACGATGTTCGCCTCACCGATTACGCGTCCGCTGGCCTTGTCGACGAATTCGACTCGGGCCAGGGCCTCTTCGAACGGGCCGGACACCTGGCCGAACAGTCCTGCCCTTTCGTAGTGCCAGATATCGCCGCGTATCAGCAGCGTTCTGCCGCCGGAGCTCGGCAGGTTCGCCTTGGCGAGCGCTTCGTAGAATGCCATTGGCATTGTCGCGAATACCTGCGGGGGAGTCTGGCCGCCCGTCTTGTCGCCAAGTTTCGTTAACTCGAAGTCCGTGTAGTCGGCGAAGGCGTTGCCCGACAGTCCGGCAGAGGTCGGCTTGACGAGCATGTAGGAGCCTCTGCCGCCGAACTCGGTTGTTTCCTTGAAGATGCGGCTTGCGCATCCGCTTGTCAGTAGCAGGGCGGCTGCAACGGCGAGTGCAAGAAATCGTAATCGGTTCATGATGTATCTCCCACTCAGATTACCTGGAGGTGACTGACTGACCGCGGGGGAGACCACGCTCAATCTGCGGCTCGCCCGGCTGAGGCCACGTAATTATGCGACATCTTTGACGCCAGTGCAAACACCGAGCATAATGCCCGTGAGCACAAGACGACCGGGCCGACGCGTCGCGGCTGTGTGGCGGTTTTCTGAATGGACGAAATGATTCCTCAACTTGTTGCGGCGGTCTTGGTCGTGGGCGCCCTGACGGCGTACGTTGTTTATCGCGCCGGTCACAGGGATCGGGCCCACGTGCATCGCGGCAATTTCCTGACGGGTGAGGGCGAATGGGCCGAGGCGTTGGAGGCCTACCAAGAGGCGCTTGAGATCAACCCCGACTCGTTCGACGCCCACATGGGCGCCGCGGAGGCCTGTGACCGTCTGGAGCAGTGGGACCAGGCCGTCGCCGCCTGTGAGGCGGCAGCTGCGGTTGCCTCCGACGACAAGTTCCAGCATATCAGCGCGTGGGAGAAGGTGGGCAATATCTGCGATCGGGCGGGGCGGTTTGAGGAGGCCTTGGCCGCCTGCGAGAAGATCCTCGAGATCTGGCCCGAGCATCTTTCGGCCAACCTTGGGGTCGCCCGGTTCAACAGCCAGCTCGGCCGCCATGATGCGGCGCGGGCGCACTACGAGCACCTGGTCCAGGCCCACGGTCTGACGCTGGAGTTGTGCTACGGCCTGGGGGAGGTGTACCGACAGTTGAACCGCCCCGACGATTCGGCGGAGGCCTATCGCAGCGCGCTGGCGATCCAGCACGAGCGGCATGACCCGGCCGGTCACCGCGGGCATACGTTGATGGTGCTGGGCGACATGTACGCACAGTTCGCCCGCTATGACAGCGCCTTCGAGGCGTACGCCGAGGCCCACACCTGCAGCGAAGACTGGTCAGCGCCCTATTGCGGAATGGGCGATGCGCTGGGGGAACTGGGCCGCCATGACGAGGCGATCGCCGCCTACCGAACGGCGCTGAAGATCGACGACCAGTGGGAAGACGCGTGGCGCGGCCTGGGTCAGACGTATGCCCGCCTCGACCGGACCGACGACGCGCTGGAGGCCTTTGGCAAGGCAATCGAGATCAATCCCGACTTCGCCGCCGCACACCTGGGCATCGGCCAGCTTCACACAGCCATGGGCCATGCCGACAAAGCGACCGATGCGCTGGAGACCGCCATCCGTCTCGACCCGGACGGCCCCATCGCCGCCGAGGCCCGCCAGGCCCTCGACACGTCAGCCCGGCCGCCCTCGACCGCCGACGAGTAGCCACGTGCAGGGGTGGATTATCGAGTGCGGGCGAAGCCTTTGGGATCGATACCGAGCTGTTGAATACGGTATCGGAGAATTCGGCCGGTCGTCTGCAGGTCTCGGCTGGCGGCGGCGGTGTTGCCGTTGGCGCGTTTCAGCGCGTCGACGATGATCTCGCGTTCGACCATCGCCACGCGGTCGGCCAGCGTGCCTTCACCGATCGTATCGGATGCGTCGGAGGTCTGCAGCGTCGGCGGCAGGTGATGGCCGTGGATCACGCCGTCGGTGCTGAGCAGGACGGCCCGCTCGATGCAGTTCTCCAGCTCGCGGACGTTGCCGGGCCAGTGATAGGCCACCATCATGTTGATCGCCGGCGTACTGATGCGGCGAACATCCTTGCTCATTCGCTGGCGATAGCGCTCGACGAAGCAGTCGGCCAGCAACAGCAGGTCGTCCTTGCGGTCGCGCAGGGGCGGCAGCAGGATCGGGAAAACGTTGATGCGGTAGTACAGGTCCTGGCGGAACTCCTTGTCAGTCAGCGCCTTTTCCAGGTCGCGGTTGGTGGCTGTGATGATACGGACGTTGGCCTTGAACGTCTTGCTGCTGCCCACACGCTCGTATTGGCGATCCTGGAGCACGCCCAGCAGTTTGACCTGCGTGGGCAGGGAGAACTCGCCGATCTCGTCGAGAAACAGCGTGCCGCCTTCGGCCTCTTCGATTCGCCCGCGGCGGGTCTCGATCGCGCTGGTGAAGGCGCCCTTCTCGTGGCCGAACAGTTCGCTCTCCATCAGGCTTTCCGACAGGGCGGCGCAGTTGACCTTCACGAACGGCCCATTGGCGCGCGGGCTGGAATAGTGAATGGCGTGGGCGACGAGCTCCTTGCCCGTGCCGGACTCGCCGCGGATCAGGACGGTCGTGTCGGTGGGGGCGACCTGGTGAATGGCCCGGTAGACCTCGCGCATGGTCTTGGAGTTGCCGATGATGTTTTCCGGGCGGAACGTGTCGGCCAGCTGGTGACGGAGGCGCAGGTTCTCTTCCTCCAGCGCCTCGCGTTCGGTGGCCAGGGCCTGGCGGGCCTTGACGTCGTTGGCGATCATGCTGGCGATGATGCTGAGCACGCGGACGTCTTCGTCGAGCGAGACGGCCTCATCGAACACGCGGTCGATCGACAGGGCGCCGATCGCCTCGTTGCCGACGGCGATGGGCACGCAGATGTAGCTGATCTCCTCGGAGCTCTTTCGGCGCTCATGGAGGTGGTCGAGAAACGCCGGTTCCTGGGAGATCTTCGGCACTACGGCCGGCCGGCCTGTCCGGATGACCTGCCCGGTAATTCCCTCACCGGCGGCATAACGGATATTCCGGCGGCGGCCGTCGGCGAGGTCGTGGGCGACCTCGATCCGCAGTTCCTGCTCATCCGGCGACAGCAGCATGATGGTCCCTCGCCGCATACCAAGCTCGCTGTCGAGAACATCGAGTATCTCAGCCAGTGTAGACCGCTGCTGCCCGGCCCCGATCGCCAGCATGCCGCTGATGCGGTAGAGGGCGTCTAGCTCATTGGGGTGTCGGCTCGTGGCGGTCGACGGGGTCACATTTGTGCTGTTAGCCATGTCACTTTTTCCAGAAAGCCCGTTTTGTTACCTATTGACAAGATAGTTACAGAATTGTATATAGCGGGCATATTCAATACAAGTTTGTTGTTTCCTTTCCTTGGAAGTGGGTTGCATCCAAATCTGTAACATCTGTAAGTCAGTCGTGTTATGGTTCTTGCACGACATTGGCACGCCATGTGTTATGTCCAGTGCATGGCAAGAAGTTCTTGCCGGGGCAGTGGTTTGTTCGCGCCGGCATTATGACGACCGCGGATTGTTTGGAAAGGACTGACAATGAAACACCCGCGTTGGATGCTACTGGTGCTTGTGGCGATCGGAGCTCTACTCGTGTTCCCCCAGGCATCGCCGGGGGCCGAGGAAGATAGCCCCTCGGTTGTCTCCGAGATCGTCGGGCTGGACACCGTCTGGGTGCTGATCACGGCCTTTCTTGTGTTCTTCATGCAGGCGGGCTTCGCGATGCTCGAGACGGGCCTCACGCGCGCCAAGAACGCCTGCAATATTCTGATGAAGAACTTCATGGACTTCAGCGTCGCCAGCATCATGTTCTTCCTGGTTGGCTATGCGCTGATGTTTGGTGAGTTTAACGGGTTCATCGGTTTCTCGGGGTTCGGGCTAAGTTCCGTCGGCGATGGCGCGACGAACGTGCCCATCTGGGCGTTCTGGCTGTTTCAGGCGGCGTTTTGCGGAACAGCGGCCACGATCGTCTCCGGCGCGATGGCTGGGCGGATGAAGTTCAAGTCGTACCTGTTGTTCACGGTTGTCATCAGTGCAGTGGTCTATCCCATCATCGGGCACTGGGTCTGGAACACCGGGGGTTGGCTGTATAAGCTTGGCTTCGCCGATTTCGCCGGTTCGACCGTCGTCCACGCTACCGGTGGCTGCGCGGGGTTTATTGGGGCGGTGCTGCTGGGTCCCCGGATCGGCAGGTACAACGGAAAGACCAAGGCCATCGCCGGTCATTCGATCCCTCTGGCGTGCATAGGCGTTTTCATTCTCTGGTTCGGATGGTTCGGCTTCAATCCCGGCTCGACCCTGGGCGTTGTCGGCAAGGAGTCACTCATCGGCTTGGTGGCCGCCAACACCAACCTCGCCGCAGCGGCGGGCGCGATCATGGCCATGATCACAGTGTGGGTGCTCTATGGCAAGCCGGACCTATCGATGACGATGAACGGCGCGCTGGCGGGGCTGGTGGCGATCACGGCGCCCTGTGCGTTCGTGCAGCCATGGGCCGCCATTGTGATCGGCGGCGTCGCCGGTGTGGTCGTGGTAGCGGGCGTGGCCCTGATGGATAGAATTAGGGTTGACGATCCTGTTGGCGCCGTGGCGGTGCATGGTATTTGTGGTCTGTGGGGGACGCTCGCGGTGGGCTTGTTCGGCGCGCCGGCGTATGGGATTAACGGCCTGTTCTACGGCGGCGGATTTACCCAGCTCGGTATTCAGGCGTTAGGCACGTTCGCCTGCGCGGCGTTCGCCATAGCGGCGATGGGCATTGTTTTCCTTGCGATCAAGAAGACCGTCGGTCTGCGAGTGAGCAGGGACGAGGAACTGCGCGGCTTGGATATCGGCGAGCACGGGATGGAATCCTACGCGGGCTTCCAGGTCTTTGTCACCGAATAGCGAAAGGCGTTAGCCATGAGACTGATTGTTACCTATATCCAGCCGGAGCGGCTCAACGACGTCAAACAGTCCCTGTATGCCAACCAGATCTATAAGATATCCATCACCAACGCCCTCGGCTGCGGCGAGCAGCGCGGGTACCACGAGACCTATCGTGGGGTCGATGTCGAGGTGGACCTGCTCAAGAAGGTCCGGCTGGAGATTGCCGTGAACGAAGATTACGTTCAGGCGACCATCGACGCCATCGTCAAAGGCGCTCGAACGGGCGAGATCGGCGACGGCAAGATCTTCGTTCTGCCGCTGGAGCGGTGCGTCCGCATCCGCACCAGCGAGGAGGGCAACGACGCCATCGGCTAGTGCTCTGTCACAGCTAACATGACGGGTGGCCATCCGCCACAGGCGGACTTGCAAGCCGTGTAGGTGCACCAACACAGGTTGCAAGCAACCTGTGCCACCCACCAAATTACGTGTTACGGACTACTGGTCGCGGGGGGGATTTGTCCCGCGTGGCGTCAACATTTGGCGCAGCCGATTTTGCGCAGGAGTGTATAATCCTGGGTGATCTCCTGCCGATTTGTAAATGGGTGGGCGGACAGGCAATTGTGCGCTCAGGTCCCCCAACTCCAGTTGGCTGACGCCTCCAATGATGTTGAGACCACAGGACGTTCCAACCCTCGGGTTGTACGAAGCCCGCCGCGAGCATGATGCCTGCGGTATCGGTGCCGTTGTGCGCATCAGCGGCCGGGCCGATCACGAGATTGTCGCCCACGCCCGCGGCGTGCTGACCAACCTCGTCCACCGTGGGGCCGCCGGCGGCGACGAGACCACCGGCGACGGGGCCGGGATGCTCGTGCAGATCCCCCACGCGATGCTCCTCAGTGAAGCGACCCGCCTGAAGATCGAGCTGCCCCCGCCCGGCGGCTACGGCGTGGGGATGATCTTCGAGCCCCAGGACAAGAAGGCCCGCCAGCACTGCGAGAAACTCCTGGTCAAGGCCCTGGGCGACCACGGCCTGAAGGTGCTCGCCTGGCGCGACGTGCCGACGGACGCCGACTGCCTGGGCGAGACGGCCAGGCTGGTCGAGCCCTTTGTCCGCCAGGTGATCGTGGCCGGCGGCACCGTGAGCGACGTGGCGCTGGAGCGCAAGCTCTACCTCGCCCGCCGCCGGGCCGAACGGATGGTGGCCGAGGACCTCGGCGACCGGGCCGCCGACTTCTACATCTGTTCGCTGTCCTGTCGGACGCTGATTTACAAGGGCATGTTCCACGCCGCGCAGCTGTTCGGCTATTACGCGGACCTCACCGACGAGCGGGTGACGACAGCCCTAGCGATTGTTCACCAGCGTTACAGCACCAACACGTTCCCCAACTGGCGGCTCGCCCAGCCGTTCCGCATGATCGCCCACAACGGCGAGTTCAACACGCTCTCGGGCAACGCCAACCGGATGCTGTCGCGCCAGCAGCACATGCACTGCGACCACCTCGGCGACATGGCCGACCTCGTGCCGGTGCTGACCGCCGGCGGGAGCGACTCGGCGTGGTTCGACAACGTCGTCGAACTGCTGACCCATGGCGGGCGGTCGCTGCCGCACGCGATCATGATGATGATCCCCGAGGCGTTCGGCGCGGCGTATCACATCAGCACCGACAAGCGAGCGTTCTACGAATACCACGCCGCCATCATGGAGCCGTGGGACGGCCCGGCGGCGGTGCTGTTCACCGACGGGCGGATCGTGGGCGGCACGCTGGACCGCAACGGCCTTCGCCCGTGCCGCTACGCCGTGACCACCGACGACCTGCTGGTGATGGCCAGCGAGACGGGCGTGGTCGAGTTCCCGCCCGACGGCGTCCGCATGCGGGGGCGGCTTCAGCCGGGGCGGATGTTCCTCGTCGATACCGTCGAGGGCCGCATCGTCACCGACAACGAAATCAAGAGCAAGATCTCGCGCCAGAAGCCCTATCGCCGCTGGCTCAGCTCTAACCGGATCGATCTTCGCGGGCTGTTGCACGGCTCGCGGGCGATTCCGTCGGACCAGGCCACCATCGCCCAGCGCATGCGGGTGTTCGGCTACACGCGCGAACATCTCCACATGATCCTGGCGCCGATGGCCCGCAACGGCCAGGAGCCCCTCGGGTCGATGGGCAACGACGCCGCCCTGGCCGTCCTCAGCGGCAGGCCCAGGCTGCTGTTCGACTACTTCCAGCAACTGTTCGCCCAGGTCACCAACCCGCCGATCGATCCGCTGCGGGAAGGGCTGGTGATGAGCCTGATGACATTCACCGGCAAGCAGCACAACCTGCTGGCCGAGACGCCCGAGCATTGTCGCCAGCTCAAGCTGTCCCATCCGATCCTGACCAACGACGACATGGACCGCCTGCGGGACGTGCGGCGGGCCGATTTCAGCGTGGGCACCGTCGATGCGCTGTTCGACGCCGAAACCGACGACCCCGGCGAGTCGCTGAAAGCGGGGCTGGACGAGCTTGTCCGCTCGGCGGCCCAGGCGATCGACGAGGGCGCGTCGCTGGTGATCGTCTCCGACCGCAATCTCTCGGCGACCCGCGCGCCGATTCCATCGCTGCTGGCGGTGGCGGCCGTTCACCATGGGCTGCTGCTTCGCGGGCTGCGCAGCGAGGCGGGGCTGGTCGTCGAAAGCGGCGAGGTCCGCGAGGTGATGCACTATTGCCTGCTGTGCGGCTATGGCGCCAGTGCCATCAACCCCTACCTGGCGCTGGAGATCGTGGATGAGCTGCAGCGCGAGGGCGAACTGCCCAGCGAGATCGAGCCGGAAAGCCTCATCGACAACATGATCGCCGCCGTCAAGAAGGGCATCCTCAAGACGATGTCCAAGATGGGCATCTCGACCCTTCGCAGCTATTGCGGCGCGCAATTGTTCGAGGCGATCGGCATCTCGCGCGGGGTGATCGACGACTACTTCACCGGCACGAGTTCCCGCATTGGCGGGATCGGCCTGGCCGAGATCGCCGCCGAGGCGCTGGCCCCGCATCGGGCGGCGTATGTCGACCCGCCGACCCAAGCGCTGGATCTGGACTACGGCGGCGAGTACCACTTCCGCACCGACGGCGAGCGACACCTGTGGACGCCGCAGACCATTAGCTGTCTTCAACACGCCGTCCGCCTGGACGACGCCGAGGCCTTCGAGCAGTACGCCCGGGCGATCAACGACCAGTCGACGGCCGCCTGCACGCTGCGGGGACTGTTCGAGTTCGCCCCCGGCAAGTCCGTGGGGCTGGAGGACGTCGAGCCGGCCTCGGAGATCGTCAAGCGGTTCTGCACCGGAGCGATGTCGCACGGGTCGATCTCCAAAGAGGCCCACGAGACATTGGCGGCGGGCATGAACCGCCTCGGAGCGGCCAGCAACACGGGCGAAGGCGGCGAAGACCCCGCCCGCTACGAGCCCAGCGACAACGGCGACGTGCTGAACTGTGTGATCAAGCAGGTCGCCAGCGGGCGGTTCGGCGTCACGGTCGAATACCTTTCCCAGGCCAAGGAGCTGCAGATCAAGATGGCCCAGGGCGCCAAGCCCGGCGAAGGGGGCCAGTTGCCCGGCCATAAGGTCACCGACGAAATCGCACGCCTGCGCCACTCGACGCCGGGCGTGACGCTGATCTCGCCGCCGCCGCATCACGATATCTACTCCATCGAGGACCTGGCGCAGTTGATCTACGATCTGAAATGCGCTAACCCCGACGCGGAGGTGTCGGTCAAGCTCGTCGCCGAAGTCGGCGTCGGCACGATCGCCGCCGGCGTGGTCAAGGGCGGCGCCGACGAGGTCCTCATCAGCGGCCATGACGGCGGAACGGGGGCCAGTCCGCTGTCGTCGATCAAGCACGCGGGCGTGCCGTGGGAACTCGGCCTGGCCGAGACGCAACAGACGCTGATGCTCAACGGCCTGCGGGACCGTGTTCGCGTGCAGGTGGACGGGCAGCTCAAGACCGGGCGCGACGTGGTGATCGGCGCGATGCTGGGCGGCGAGCGGTTCGGCTTCGGCACCGCGGCGCTGGTGGCGCTGGGCTGCGTGATGATGCGCAAGTGCCACCTCGGCACGTGCCCGGTGGGCATCGGGACGCAGGACGTTAACCTGCGAAAGCGGTTCACGGGCCAGCCCGAGCATCTGGAGCGGTTCATGTTGTTCGTCGCCGAAGAGGTCCGCCGGCTGATGGCCGAGCTGGGCTTCCGGCGTTTCGACGACATGGTGGGCCGGGCAGATCGCCTGAACGTCTCCAAGGCCGTCGACCGGTTCAAGACACGCGGGCTGGACCTGGGCAATATCTTCGCCGGTCTCAACGACCACGAGGGCGTCATCTGTCGCCGCACGCGGAAGCAGAACGACCGAACGGCCGACCACCTGGACCACGAGATTATCAAGCAGGCGGCCCCGGCGATCGACCGCGGCAAGGCCGTCGTGATCAATCTGCCCGTCCGCAATCTCCACCGAAGCATCGGGGCGATGCTGAGCAATCGGATCGTCCGTAAATGGGGGCCCAAGGGCCTGAAGGACGGGACGATCGAGATCAACCTGACCGGCTCGGCTGGGCAGAGCCTGGGCGCCTTTCTGGCCCCGGGCGTGACGCTGCGGGTCCTGGGCGATGCGAACGATTACGTCGGTAAGGGCCTCTCCGGCGGGCGGATCGTTCTGCTGGCCCCCGACGAGTGCCGGTTCATGCCCTGCGACAACGTGATCGCCGGCAACACGCTGCTGTACGGGGCGACCAGCGGAGAGGTCTTCATCAACGGCATGGTGGGCGAGCGGTTCGCCGTCCGCAACAGCGGCGTCACGGCGGTGGTGGAGGGCATCGGCGACCACGGCTGCGAATATATGACCGGTGGCGTGGTGGTCGTGCTGGGCCAGACGGGCAGGAACTTCGCAGCCGGCATGAGCGGGGGCGTGGCGTATGTGTTCGACGAGTACCAACTGTTCGACACGCTCTGCAACCTCGACACGGTCGATCTGGAAAACGTCTGGCAGGAGGAGGACCGCCGGACGCTGCACGAACTGATCAGCCAGCACGCCGAGTGGGCCCGCAGCCGCCAGGCCAAGCGGATCCTGAGGGCCTGGCCGGATATGGTCGGCAAGTTCGTGAAGGTCATCCCGCTGGACTACCGCCAGGTGCTGCAGCGCATGCGAGACAGCGAGGACCGCGACACCGACACCACGCCGGTGACCGAGGAGGTCTTCCGTGGGTAAGCCGACCGGCTTCATCGAGCACGGCCGGGAGGAGGTCGGCCATCGACCCGTCGAGGAGCGCGTCGGCGACTGGTTCGAGGTCGATCTGCCGCTGCCGCTGGAGGCGATGCTTCGCCAGGCGTCGCGGTGCATGGACTGCGGCGTGCCGTTTTGCCACGGCGCGGGCTGCCCGCTGGGCAATCGCGTTCCGGAGATAAACGACCTGGTCTATCGCGGGCGATGGCGCGAGGCGTCGGAGATTCTGCACGCCACGAACAACTTCCCCGAGATTACCGGGCGGGTGTGCCCGGCCCCGTGCGAGGCCGCCTGCACCTTGACGATCAACGACGACCCGGTGCTGATTCGCCATATCGAGCTTCAAATTGCTACGCGGGCGTTCGAAGAAGGCTGGATCGTCCCGCTTCGGCCGCGCGAGGCGACGGGCAAGAGCGTGGCCGTGGTCGGTTCGGGCCCGGCGGGTCTGGCCGCCGCCCAGCAGTTGGCGCGGGCGGGACACCGCGTGGTCGTGTTCGAGAAATCCGACCGCATCGGCGGCCTGCTGCGGTACGGGATCCCCGACTTCAAGCTGGATAAGCGCACGCTCGATCGCCGGCTGGAGCAACTGAAGGCCGAGGGTGTCGTCTTTCAGGCGGGGGTGACCGTCGGCGAGGATATCTCCGCCCGCTATCTCCGCAAGTCCTACGATGCGGTCTGCCTGACCGTCGGCGCCGGCGAGCCCCGCGACCTGGCGGCGCCGGGGCGGAGCTACGAGAACGTGCATTTCGCGATGACGTACCTGACGCAGCAGAATCGTATCAACGCCGGCGATGAGATCCCCTCCGATGAGCAGATCACCGCCCACGACAAGATCGTGGTCGTCATTGGCGGGGGCGATACCGGCAGCGACTGCGTGGGGACGGCCATTCGCCAGGGGGCCAAGGAGGTGCACCAGTTCGAGATTCTACCCAAGCCCCCCGACCAACGGGCGGAATCGGACCTGTGGCCGGACTGGCCCACGGTCCTCAGGACGACCACCTCGCACGAGGAAGGCTGCCGCCGCCGCTGGTGTGTCAAGACGACCAAGCTTTCCGGGCGGGGCGTCCGGGCCGAAAAACTGCACGGCGCGGAGGTCGCCTGGGAGCAGTCGGCCGATGGGCAATGGTCGATGACCGACGCGCCCGACTCGGAGTTCACCATGAAGGTCGACCTCGTCCTGCTGGCGATGGGGTTCCTGCACGTCCCCCACACCGGCCTGGTCAACCAGTTCGGCCTGGAGTTAGACGACCGCGGCAACGTGATGGTGCGGGACCACCACACCAGCGAAGACGGCGTCTTCGCCGCCGGCGACACCGCCGAGGGCGCCTCGCTGGTGGTGCGGGCCATCGCCTCAGGCCGCAACGCCGCCGCCGCCATCGACGCCTGGCTCGCCGCCAAAGACCGGTAGCGCCCACACGCCCACAATCCCGTTGGGGCGAAGGCGGTTGACACATATGGGGGCGTCGGCTAAGAACGTACGAGACTTCCCAACCGAATTCTGACGGATGAGATCCCTATATGAGCGAATCGATAACAGAAAACATGCGGGGCCGGCTCCGCTGGTTTCACTTCTGGCCGCTGCTGCTGGGCCCGGCGGCCGTCGGATTGATCGCTTTGGCCAGTCGATACTACGGCGGCATCGATCCCAGCAACGCCGATTTGAACCATATCCGCCTCGACACACGCTTGGATTGGCTTGCCCCGCGGCTGGCGCTGGCGACGGCGTTCCTATTCTGGGTCCGGTGCATGGGAACGCGCAATCCGCTGCACATGGTGCTCACGGTTGTCGCCGGTACGCTGCTGCTGCGGGAACTGCACTGGTCGGACGATAACTGGTCGCCGATTATCAAGAACTCGGCCCCGCCGATTCTGATAGTCTGCGGGATCTGGGCGTGGATCTGGCGAGACCTGCTCAAACGCCCGCTGGCCGACCGGCGACATGTGGTGTGGGTGATCACCGCCGCAGCAACGTTCCTACTGGCCCAGTTCATCGAGCGACGCGTGTTCCGATTTGTCCCCGGCGAGGGGCCCATCCATTCCAAGCTCGAGGAGGCCGTCGAGGTCGCCGGGCACCTGTCGTTGCTGATCGCCGCCTTGATCGGCAGGTGGACCTACTACCTGCCGAACGGCCAAACGTGTTCGATTAGCGAGGGCTTCTGGGCCGGGCCGACGGGCCAACTCTGGGCGCGCCTGACGGGCAAAGGCCCCAAAGACAGCGACTGATGTCGCCTATTCCAGCCCGGCGTTACGTAAATCCGTAGCGACCGAGCCGTCAGTTCAGGCCCGAAGGGCCGTCTTGCTTAGCCCAGGGCGAAGCCGTGAGTGTGAGCGCAGCGAGCAGCCGAACGGCGAGCCCTGGGGAATGAGCCGGCCAACGGGAAAGCCCCAACGGGGCGCCTTGAGGGGCCAGATCGCGCCGGCTGCTTGGATGCGATGGCCTCAATGATGGTCTCATGCCCATGATCGACAAAGCCAAGACACCCCTTACGGGGCTTGCCGCAACACCGACGATAACCCAGGGCTTGGCCTGACGGCCTACGCCCTGGGCTACACAAGGGACCCCGTTGGGGCCCAACCATCAACAGGGCCGCGTAATACCTGGCCGGACAGGTCTCAGCCCCGCCGCGCGATACGCGACTGTGCCCATCCCTCCAAGCCGGAGCCTATTCCATGCCGGCGGCCCAGCGTTGGGCCCAGTTTAGGATCGCGTCGGCCTCATCCGGCTGGAACTGCTTGCCCATGCACAGCCACACGCCTTCGGGCTTTAAGTGCTCGGCCAGGAGCTTGGCCTCGGCGAAATCGTCGGCGAAGATCTGCACGCCCTTACCGGCGGCCTGGATGCGCTTGTAGACGTCGATCCAATCCCTGGCGTTGCCCTGTCCGGCGCCGAAGACCCACTGAATGGCGTTCAGGTCGGTCTCCAGCAGCGCGTCCAGGTGCACCAGCGCGCCGGGCCCGTCGAGGTGATAGATGCTCCGCTCGAGATGGGCGATCTCATAGTCCAGCATCGGCAGGATGGTCCGCTGGAAGTCGGCCGGCGAGATCATGCAGATGAAGTCGCACTGCAGGACGAAGCTCTTTCCGGCGTACAGCGTTGGGGTCCAGCTCGTCGACGGCTGACCGGCGGCCGCGATGCGGTCGTAGATGTCGTCGTACATCAGCGCGAAGTCGTCCCGCACATGGTCGCAGGCGGCGTCGATGCCTTTGGGGTCGTCGGCATAGAGCAGCGCCAACTGCTGCGGGTCGAGCAGGCTGGCGAGCAGATCGCCGTTGGTGTGCATGTCGGTCAGGCCGGTGATCCACTTGCCCCGCCCGCGCTCGAGTGACGCATCCGTCGAAGCCCGAAGCCAATTCCAATAGAACGCATTCAGGTCGCATGTCAGTTTCAGCACGTCCTGGCAGGTCTGGACGATGGGGATCGCCCAGGTCGTGCCCGGGCTGAACTCCAGCTCGCAGCCATAGCAGGTGGCGCAGATCTCCGGCCCGACGCCGGGATCGTAACTCGGGAAGGTGTCCCCGACAAAGACGCGCCCATCCAGGTTGGCCTCCGTGCAATCAAGCTGGTACTCGACGTCCAGCCACCGGTCGCGGAGCGTGGGGTAGGTTCTCTCGGGCGGCTTGTTGCGCGGCTCGCGTTGTCGGGCCGCGGACAGGCTGACCAGCGGGCGGTCGATAATCTCGCACTGCCACCACGCCTCGAAGCGTTCGAGGATCTTCGGGAACTCCGGCACCGTTGTCAGTTCCATGCGCACTCTCCTGAAATATCACGCCAGTGTAGATCCCCGGCAGCGCAGATCAATAACCCGCTTGAGCGCAGGCAACGGGTGAGCTGCATTCTTTGGTTTCTTCGTGCTTCGAATTTGTTTCGGATTTCGAGTTTCGAATTTGAACCTCACAGGCCCTTGGCTATGGGGTTGCTCGATTGAGCATCTCCGTCGGTTTGGGGTATACTGCCGACCGCCATGCCGCTAGAACGCCTCGACGCCAACCCGCTGCTCACGCCCGATGACCTCCAGCCGACGCGCGACGATCTGGAAATCTACTGCACGCTCAACCCGGGGGCCGTTCGCTTCGGCGATGAGATTCTGTTGATGGTCCGCGTGGGCGAGCGGCCGATCCCTGTTGACGGGTCGGTGGCCTCGGTGCATTTCGACGCCGACACCGGCGAATTGGATATCCGGCAGTTTCGGCATGATGACCCCGACCTCGACCGCCGCGACAACCGAGCGTGGTATTACCGGGGCCGACTCGTGCTTTCGAGCATGTCGCATTTGCGAATCGCTCGCAGCACCGACGGGGTGACCTTCACCTTCGACCCGACCCCGGCGATTCGTCCTTCGACGCCCTACGAGGCCCAGGGCTGCGAGGACGCGCGGATCACGTTCATCGACGGCCGGTACCTGATTGCCTACACAGCCGTCTCGGAAATGGGCGTAACGGTCGCGCTGGCGACGACGACGGACTTCGTGACGTTCGAAAAGCACGGCGTGATCTTCCCGCCGACGCAGAAGGACGTGTGCATCTTCCCCGAGACAATCGACGGCCTGTACGTCTGCCGCCATCGGCCCTACAAGAGCGAGTTCTCCCCGGCGTCGATCTGGACGGCCAGCTCGCCCGACCTGCTGAACTGGGGCCGACACCACCTGACGCTGGCCCCGACGCCAGGCACGTGGGAGGGCGACCGCGTCGGCTGCGGCGCCCCGCCGATCAGGACGCCCGACGGCTGGCTGGAGATCTACCACGCCGCCGACGCGGACCAGACCTATCACCTCGGCGCGATGCTGAGCGATCTGGCCCATCCCGAGCGGCTGCTGACCCGCAGCAGCAGCCCGATCCTCGAGCCGCAGGCGGATTACGAACTGAAGGGCGTCTTCAGCAACTGCGTGTTCCACAACGGCCTGATCGTCGATGCCGACGGGACGATGACGGTCTACTACGGCGCCGCCGACCGCATCTGCGCCGCAGCGGCAACCACGGTCGATGAGATGGTGGCGGCGGCGAAGAGTTGACAGGCGGCGGTGGAAATCCGAAGCACGAATGCCCCAAACACAGCGGCATGGATCATTCGTAGCTGTCTGCACTATTCGAATTTCGTATTTCGTGCTTGTTTCGTATTTCGAATTTCGGATTTAACGAAAAGGGCAACGTCTCTTCTTGCAGTGGACGGCCATGGTGATTCGCATTTGCCAACTTATTACGGAGCTGCAGCCCGGCGGGGCGGAGCGATGTGTCTACGAACTGGCGACGCGCCTGGACGGCGAGACGTTCGACGTTCAGGTGGTTGCCCTGCGGGGTGGGGCGTTTGTTGAGAAGCTCGAATCAGCCGGGGTGAAGGTGAAAGTCCTCGATATCGGCGGGAAGTTCAACCCGCTGCTGCCGCTGAAGCTTCGACAGCTCGTCAAGTGGCTTCGGAGGGAGCGAATCGAGCTGCTGCACACGCATCTGTTCCACGCCGACCTGGCGGGGCGGCTGGCTGCGCCAAAGGCGGGTGTTCCACATCTGGTGCACACGGTCCACGTGGCCGAGCGGCGATTCCGGCCGTGGCAGTTCGCGTTCGCCCGCTGGGCCCGGCGGCGATGCGAGAAGATCGTGTGTGTTTCGCCATCGGTGATGCAGTGGCACAGCCGGCGAAGCAAGCTGCCCGATGAGTGCTACGAGGTCATCGCCAACGGTATCGACGTCGACGCGTTCGTCCGCGACGATGCAGCCCGGCGGCGGCTGCGAAGTGAATGGGGCATCGGCGAGGGGGACCCCGTGGCTGTGTTCGTGGGCCGACTCGATCCGCAAAAGGGCATCGACGTTCTGCTGGCCGCAGCCGGGCGGCTGGCGGAGCAGGGCAGCAGTCTGCACATCGTCATCGCCGGCGACGGGCCGCAGCGCGGGCGGGTCGAACGGTTTTGCCGAAGCGACGCCGGCCGGCTGTGCCGCTATCTTGGATTTGTCGGCGATGTCACCGCCGTGCTGAGTGCGGCGGATTTCTTCGTCTTGCCCAGCCGATGGGAGGGCTGGCCTTTGGCGCTGGGCGAGGCGATGGCGGCCGGGCTGGCGGCGGTCGCTGCGGACGTGCCCGGCATCGGTGATGTTCTGGTCGAGGGCCTGACCGGCGTGATGGTTCCCTCGGAAGATCCCGGCAAGCTGGCCGACGCCATTGAGACGTATAAGGTCATCTGCTCGTTCGACCCGACCAACAAGGTCGTCGCCTGGACCACGTGGGACACGGAGGGCCGCTACGAGGCCGTGATCACGCTCAAGAAGTCCATCTCAGGGGCCGAGGACGGCATCTACTTCGTCATCAGGCGGTTGCAGGGCACCCAGGTCGTGCGCTACATAGAGCGCGTGTCCACTCGTAAGTTCGATGATGTCAGGGACGCTCACTTCCTGGACTTTGGGTTCATATTCGACACCCCCGTCACCATCACAAACGCTACAGTGGCCAACCCGACTGTGATAACGGCGACGGCCCACGGCTTCTCAGATGGGGACGACATAGACATCAGGAACATCATTTGGGTGGGCACGAGAGACGAGAACGACACCCTCGTGCAGCCTGACCAGCTCAACGACAGGCGCTTCACGGT
>LAZR01000501.1_pt1 | contig 30911 bp, 40 predicted proteins | sample 329461 | NCBI WGS metagenome assembly LAZR01 (sample SAMN03002196, study PRJNA259156) | marine sediment metagenome | biome: sea floor; feature: Hydrothermal impacted sediments; material: marine sediment; isolation source: Loki non-amplified sample from Loki's castle hydrothermal vent sediment ...
TTGTAGATGAAGATAACAAACCAATTGACTATGAATTTTTAGAAGCAAATCCCGCTTTTGAAGAATTTACAGGTTTAAAAGTAGAGAATATAATCGGAAAGACTGTGAAAGAAATCTTACCAGGAATAGAGAATGATCCCGCTGATTGGATCGATAAATATGGTAAAGTGACTCTTACAGGAATCCCAATAACTTTTGAGAATTATGCAGAACCTCTTGATCAATGGTATCATATCTCAGCATATTCTCCTAAAAAAGACCATTTTGCAGTTATCTTTACAAATATCACTGAACAGAAGCAGATTGAAAAAGCTATAAAAAAATCTGAAAAGGAATATCGTGAAGCTTATAATCGTGCAGAATTCTACAAAGATTTATTCACTCACGACATCAATAACATTTTACAAAATATATTATCTGGAATACAGCTTAGTGAAATAGAATTAGGAGTCTCAGAAAAACTTGAAAAATTAGAAGAATACTTTAGCATTATCAAAGATCAACTCAAGAGAGGGGCAAAATTAGTTTCCAATATTCGTAAGCTTTCAAAACTTGAAGAAACAGAAATATCCATTAACAAAGTCGAAATTTGTAGCATTTTAGAGAAGTCAATTGCTTATATGAAAAATGCTTATCAGGATAAAAATGTAACTATTCAAGTTGATTCTATCGCTAAAAAACTCTATGTTCATGCTAATGAACTTTTAGAAGATGTGTTCGAAAATATATTGGTTAACGCAATAAAATATAACGATAATCTGACGGTTGAGATCCTCGTAAAGATTTCCAAAGAGAAAATCCAAAACAAAAATTATATTAGATTTGAATTTATAGACAATGGAATCGGAATAGATGATTCTAGGAAAAATTTAGTATTTCAAAGAGGATACAGCGACGAGAAAAGCGCTCAAGGAATGGGATTAGGATTGTCGCTTGTAAAAAAAATTATTGATACTTATAAAGGAAAAATATGGGTCGAGGATAGAGTTAAAAGAGACTATAAGAAAGGAAGTAATTTTGTAATATTAATTCCAGAGGTGCTATAAAACGGTAAAAATTTTCATTGTTGAGGATGAACGTGCGTCTCAATTTTTTTTGAAAGAACTTTTAATTTCTCAAGGTTATGAGATTGCAGGTATCGCCAACAATGGAGAAAAAGCCGTTTTCATGTTCAAATCGTTTTCGGAAAAACCAAAAGTAATTTTAATGGACCACCGAATGCCTATAAAAAACGGAATTGAAACTACAAAGGAAATTTTACAAATTGATACTAATCCAAAAATTATATTTATGAGTGCTGATGAAAGTGTAAAAGAGGAAGCATTAGCTATGGGAGCTTTTTGTTTTGTAGATAAACCTTTTGATTTTGAACTTTTAATAACTAATATTAAAAAAGCCTTGGAGATTTATTCTATTCAGTAACAATTTAAATTTAGTTCTACCTTAAAAGCAATATTTAATGAATGTATGTATATCTAGATTTCAATCACCTAATAGAATTCGATTATAATCTCTCTTTACCTACCTATTTTCTGAAAATATACATGAAATTAAAATACATAACCTTTTTTACTTTTTGATTTTTAAATTAGGAAGGAAAAATATAGATCCTATTCACAATTTAACTACTTTTTGGGAATTAGCTGAAACGGGAGTAAAAAGAGTTATTGGTAAACATGTTTTTTTCTATAAAAAATCATCAAAAAGTATTTTTTAGATTTTTATACAGGATTTTAGTGAGAATTCGAGTACAACGAGTATGGAATTAATTTTCAAGAAAAAAAATTGTGGTATTTTTTATATTTCGATTTTTTCCTATGACAAACATGAAAGATTTGATATTTATCTATTTGTTCAATAATTTGTCTATCTATTTATATAGTTGTTTCGTTAGTAGTATATGTAGAGACAGAATTGTAAAGATTTAAATGTTTGAAATGTTCGATAAGCAAGATGATGAAACAGAGGAGGGCAGCCTCTTGAGTTTATATGACAATCTATTAATTCATGACTTAAATACTATCCTTCAAAATATAAGAACTTCAAGTGAATTAAGTGATCGTTATATAGATAATCCAAAGCTAAATTATAAATTAAAAGAGCTTATAGAAACAATTAAACAGCAAGCTACAAGAGGATTTAGACTTCTTTCAAATATTAATAAACTATCTCAACTAGAAAGCTCTCAGTTAGACATTTATGAAATAGATGTAAGTGACTTATTGAGGAAAGCAATAGATTATGTGAAAACTCCTCTGCAAAACAATCTGACTATTAAAATTGATACTCCGTTTAATGAGTACTTCATTAACGCTAATGAACTCCTTCAAGATGTATTTGAAAATATATTAGTTAACGCGGTTATACATAACGGTAATTCTCTAATCGAAATATCAATAAATGCTTCAGAAATAGTTCAAGGGAAGAAACGCTATCTACAGTTGGCAATTAGTGATAATGGTGTTGGAATAGAAGATGCTAGAAAAAAAATAATTTTCGATGGAAAGAAATTAAAAGTAAATAATGGAAAAGGCTTAGGAATTGGTTTATTTTTGGTTAAAAAACTTATGGGATTGTATAAAGGAAAGATAAGGGTTGAAGATAGAGTAAAAGGAGATTATTCACAAGGGAGCAATTTTATTTTACTCTTTCCGAAGCCGAAAAGGAGAAAAACTTAGCTTAAAACATTGACATTATAGCTTTCCGGGAAATATTTTTCACACACAAGCAGTTAAAACTTCCAACTTTTTTTGTAAATTAAACTTTGGGAAGATTTGATTTGAGGATAAAGTAAAAGAAGAATGCTCACAAGGGAGCAACTTCATTTTACCTCTTCTAAAAACTTTAAGGAGAAAAAAATTAATTTGATATTTTCACATGAGCGTTAGGGGTTAGGATGAGATAATGTTCACCAAGACGTCCTATACTTCCTCCATTTTCCCTGAGAAATGCCTTAAGCTCTTCAATACATTTTTTAAGCTCTGAAACTTCACCATTTTCTAACAACTCTTTAGCATTAATGAACAGAATTCTCCGCCCGAGTAATTGACGCTTGATATCCTCAACTTGATTAACGTTAGAGAAATCATATTTCTTAATAATAAAATTCTGTAATAAAGTAGAGTACTCTTTAGAAAATCCCATCGTTTCTTGTGGGGAGCCTAGAATCTCAGAACCATCTTTTTTGCCCCAAAATTTTCCCATTTATTATTTACATCCTCATTATAATGATTTAAATAAAATTATTATATTTGCACAATATTAGTGATTTAAAGAGGTTAACCATCTTTAAATAGAAGTTATATGCAGATATTACTAAGAGATAATACATAGAGAATAAAATGTAAATAAAATTTTGATTTAATTTTAAGGACAAGTAATTAAGTTAATATCTAGACTTTTTTCGGTTATGATACCATAACTGCCTTTTTTTTAATTTTATTAGTGAGAAATAAAGAGAAGTAACCCGAGATTAGTTAAAGGATAGTTTGATTTAAATATTCAACGAGTTTATTCTTAATCATGGAATTAATAAAAACAGATTTTATTGATTTTATCAAAAAAAGAAAGAGCGTTAGAAACTTCATTTACAAGAAGATAGACAAGGAAATCATACTTGAATGCATCGATGCGGGGAGATACGCACCTTCTGAGTGGAACTCACAGCCATGGCATGTGTGTGTTGTTATTCAACCTACGGTTAAAAGAATGCTTTCAGAATTTTCGAAAGATGGGGGTATTATTGAGGAAGCTTATGCAAATTTAGTTGTTTTTTTAGATATAGAAAGAGGATTCGATAGGATAAAGGATCTTCAAGTAATTGGTGCTTTTATGCAAAATATCCTTTTGGGAGTTCATGCTAAAGAAGATCTTGGTGCAGTCTGGATCGGTGAAATTTTAAACAAAAAAGAAAAGGTTAATGAGATCTTTAAATATCCACTAGAAAAATATGAATTAATGGGGATCATTGCAATAGGCATCATCGATGAGGCACGAGAAAAAGGAGATAGAGAATCAAGAGAACGACGTACAGTGGATGAGTTTGTAGAGTGGTATTGATTTTTACTAATATTACTAAGCGAATATAGATCTTATTTTTATAGTAAAAAAATAGGTTTTCAAGATTCGTCACCCCTATAGATTTTTTTATGTTCTGGGGAAACGTATATTAACTACGTTACCAATGTTTTACCTATGGAACTAATTAAAAATAGAAGAAGTATTAAGGAATTTATATCTAAGAAAATCGACAAAGAAACAATTTTAGAAATATTAGAGTGCGGTAGGTGGGCACCTTCTAACCAAAATTCACAACCCTGGCGAGTTTGTGCCATTACTCATCCAACAGTTAAACGAATGCTCTCAGAACTTACTAAAGATGGAAATGTTATCGAAGATGCTTACTTAAGTTTAGCTATTTTCTTAGATATAGAAAGGAGTGATAACAAAACGAAATCAATTCAAGCAATAGGCGCCTTCATGCAGAATATACTTCTCGGAGTCTCCGCTTTAGGAGAAATAGGTGCAGTTTGGATTGACGAAATTCTAGAGCAGAAAGAGAAAGTAAACCAATTATTTAAATTTCCCGTGGAAAAATTTGAGTTAATGGGAGTAATCGCTGTAGGCTATTTTGATGAAGCTCCAGAAAAAGCTGGTATAAAATCAAGAGAACGACGAAGTGTTGATGAGTTTATAGAGTGGTTTTGATTACTACTTAATTCTGTATTTATTTCTCTTTAAATATTCTTTTCCTCTATAATAAGAAACCCATAATAACGTTTCAATATAAATCTATATCCTATAACCAAAAATGAAAGAAATTAGAAAATATTGGCCCAATCCAGTAATAAAATTTAATCCAGTAAATATAGGTGATTCCTAGATATAACAAAGCATAGATTACACCAAAGATAAAGCCAAAAATGACATCTATGGGAAAATGCACTCCTAAAACGAGTCGTGAAATTGCGATAACTACGTCTAATGTGATAAAGATAATTAAAACTATCCAACTCTGAAAATAAAAAGCAAAGATTGCACCGAAAAGTAAAAAGAATGCAACATGCCCGCTAGGAAAAGATTGTTTTTCTGAGTCCTGCATTAGGTATGGGATTCGTAAAAAATCGTCATGCTTTTTAACACCATATTTCTTCAGTTTGATATACGGTCTATTTCTTTTAACAACTTTATATTTAATAACGCTGTGGATAATAATTGATTGTTCAAATCCGCTTGTAAACAGCACCATTAAGGTATAATCCTTAGTGACATACCCATAAAAAAACCATATTAACCAGATCAAGCCCCAAAAATATAGTGAACCAAGAAAACTAATGATGATTGAGATTTTCTTACTTTTCTTGCTAAAATCACTTTTATATATATTAAGGAAGGCTCTGTGATCCCATTCTTCAATCTTTTCAAGATATCCCGACAATTGCGACATAAGTTTAATTGATTTCTGACTTAGATAAAGTACAAAAGTTAGTATTTATAGTTTTTCCTATTAATAATCATCTTGATTGATTCTACTGATAAGAATATAAATCGTATGAGTTTTGAAATTTTCCATAAAAAAAACACGAATCTCTATGTAGAGTCAACTAAGAATAAAAGGTATTATTTATTCAGTAACACAATAATAAATGAAATATTTTTTATCTAAATACAATTAATTGCACGATTAGCATGAGTGTTGAATCTGGATTTTCAGAAGAGAGTTTGAGAGAAATTGCTCGAGTAAAAGTAAATTTTCGGTTTTCTGTTCTTATTCATTATGCCGTTTTTATATTTGTGTCAATTCTGTTGCTAACGATCAATTTGTTGTTTAGTAGATTAATTTTTTGGATAATCTTCCCATTTTTTGGATGGTTTATTGGTATTGTAATGCATACGGTTGGATACTTTGTTTATGCCAGAGGTGTGTATCCCTTAGCAAAACGAACCGTAATATTTCACATATTTGCTTATCTCTCTGTTATGTTATTATTGTTTCTAGTAAATCTTTTTACTATGCCAGAAAATTATTGGGTGCTTTTTCCAGCGATATTTTGGGGCATAGCTGTAATCGTTCACTATACTATATATATGATTTATTTTAAAAGGAGGATTGATGAGCCTAGAAAAAACCTATCAAGAAGAGAAAAAGCTATAGAACGTGAGATGAAAAAAATGAGAGAGAAAATTAATAGATAATATATTAGAAAAAGGGGGAATCAAATGTGGTTAGGCAAATTTCTTGACTTCGAAGATGACATAAAAGATCTTAGATCTAAGATTAAAAAAGAGATATTTAATAACTTAGGGAAAAGTAAACTAACACCTTTAGAATTTACGATTATCGAAACTATATTTAATAGTCAATTGCTTTCGGGATATGATTTAATGAAAAACCTTAACTTGCATTTTGCAGGTACCTGGGAAGCTCGTTCTGGAACAATTTACCCAATTTTAAGAAAATTAGAAAGGGATGGATTTTTAAAATCAAAGAAAGTCAGGAGCCAAATAGGACCATTAAGAAAAATCTACTCCTTAACAGAACCAGGTGAGGAGCTTTTAAAATATAAGGTAAATAAGAATTATAAAGATCAACTTAAATTTATTGAAAATATGTTAGTAGAACTTTCTTCAATTTACATTACGTCTTTTCCAGTTAAAAAGCAAAAAAAAAAAGTGGAAGAAATAAGAGAAATTCTAAAAGAAATGTTTGGGGCTATTTTAAATAAAATTCCTCCTGCTTCAAGACCCCAAATGAGGTGTTATGAATGTGGTTTCGAGATCGGTAAAGAAATTTCTAACTGTACGAATTGTGGGGCTACTTTAGCAATTAAAGCTGAAAATTAAGATTTGAAAAGCGCTAGCAAGTTTTTTTTTAGTTGATCCTTTGGAACTGGTAAGAGTGCCTTTTTTTGAACTAACTCATAAATTATCTCGGCAATTTCTTCATTATTTAATTTGAGGGATACAATAGCTTGATGAAATAATTTTTCTAACGAAATATGTCCTTTATATTTATGTGCGATTGTTTTTGAAAATTGAAAGATTTTTTTAGATTTTGGGTTCAACTTTCTACCTTTTGATGTTCCTACTTTAAAGGGGAGGGTGAGAGACAAATGGAATGAGTCTTCTATAAGATCATCTATTTTTTGTCTTGATTTAGATTCTTTTCGAAATATTGAAATATCTCCTTGAAAAAAAGTATATAACTCACTAATTTCTCGGAAATATTGGTTCTCAAAAATTTCACAAAAAAATTTCAAAACTTCTCTTGTAAATAGAGTTGGTCTTTGGTTGAGGATCAAACTAACCCATATCATTTTACAAGCCCGGGTTATTAAATATTTCCCCTCAAGAGTAGCTTGATCAATTTCTCCCTCCTCTATCGGTAAATCTAAAATATCAAATTGAATGGAACTTCGGAATATGTCAAGAAAATCAGGATTAAAATTACCTGCTGTTTTATAATATATGATTTCTTGTGATTCTTTATGAACTATAACAATGTATTCAATGGAAATTGCTAGTGAAAAAAATTGAGAAATGGGATTTCTTACCATTTAATGTGATTTCTTATGCATATTGAATAGAACTCAATTTATTTATAATTTTGCCTATTACATCCTAAGAGTTTAAGATTAGATCTTAACATAAAAAAAAGGCTAAATGTGGAGGGGGTGGGATTTTTGGGTGTTCACATTCTTTAGACACCTTTCGAACCCACGAAGGCCTTTGCCATTATCCCACCAAAGCTATTGCCGTGGTATCTGGATCTTAAGTCCAGCACCTATAGTCTTGACCCTTGATGAACATTTAAAGACCTTTTCTAGCTCAGTCAATTTGACCATGCTCGGTAACCCCTCCATTGTTAAGGATCACCCTTTTTTTTTAAAAGCTGTCAAAATATAAAATTTAGCTCATAAGGGTGACAATATTTCAAAGTTATAATTTTAATTTAAATTTTGCCTAACTTCACGATATTAACTGTCAGATAAGGTTTACCTATTATAACTGAGGAACTTGTTAAAACAAAAATTCGATATATGCAAGATTTTATAGTAGATTTCTTAAATTTTATTCTAGAAATGGCTGATATGTCAGTTAGCAAAAAAATAGTTTTGTACCCTCATAATGCATATGGAGACGTTGGTTATGGAGTAAGCCCTAAAGACAACATGTATCTACCTGAGCCCGATGCAAATCTAAATGAATGGTACTTTAAAGAAGACGCTCCCAAAAATATAGGGTATGAACTCGACATACAAGATTCTGAATCGGTAAGACAGTTTATCGAAAAGATACCAAATCTATTAGCTAACGTATTGATACGACCCGCAATGTTTATTGTAAGAGATCCTGGATACCCGGATCTACAAAAAAATGGGTTAATGTTTGCATTTGACACCACAGGTAGTTTACTCCCAAGCCAATTGAAAGGGCATCCTAGAATGAGTAGTCCTCCTAAAAATGGTATGGTATGGACTGGGGGAAGCGAATCGGATTACATTCAATCTGACCTTTATCTAGAATGGAACAGGCTTATTTCAAGACATAATATAGTCTCGTTGCATAAATTTGAGGATCCTACTTTATTTTACGATTTGGTTGAGCAAATACTCTTTACTTTTCAATTCAGATATCAAGTATAGTAAGTGAGTTAATAGAGTTCTCTCAATATAACAGTAACTCCTTTTTCTCTTAGATTTTTTATTATTTTCATCGAGCTTAAAGACTCCAGCAGACTTTTGTTACCATCCAAGCTAACAGCCTTAAGACTTTCAAGTTTTTTAAGTGATCGTGGGATTTCTGTTAATCTATTATTACTTAAGGCAAGCTCTTTTAAATTCGTGAGTTCACCAATTGATTTTGGCAAGGATTCCAGATTATTATACCTTAGACTCAATTTTTCAAGACTTTTTAATTTTCCTATAGTTGAAGGTAAAGCCTTTAATTCATTTTTATAAATATTTAATTTTTTTAGAGTTACAAGGCCTTTTATAGATTTAGGGAGATATTTTAATTTATTATTATCAATATATAACGATACGAGAGAGCCTAAGTTTCCTATGGAAGTTGGTAATGAGGTTAGACAATTACTACTCAATTCTAAATTTCGAAGATTTTTTACTTGACCAATCTCTTTAGGGCATTCTGTTAATTGATTATTTAGAAGCTTTAAATCCAGAAGATTACTTAAATTACTTATTTTTTTCATAATAAAGCTCCAAGTTTTCCTTTCGAAGGAAATACAATCATAAAATTCCATCCTATTTACCCTTTCTTCTTTTAGGGGGAATCCCACTTCATTCACTCTTTTATTATAACCTAGAAATTCTTCAGAATCATTAGAATACAGCCGTACAGGCGTCTCTAAAATTGTTTCAACCTCGTGAAGAATTTCTGTATCATGGGAGTTTGGAATCACACTCCAAAACTCATCTCTATTTAATACATCGAGGAATTCCTCTAACACCAGAAAATTTTTAACTGAATCTGGACCATTTTCATATCTTCTCCCAATTTCCCCCTTAAAAATCTTCTTAGTCCTAATATCTCCTAATTCAGTTAATTTTTTTAAAAGTGGAAAAGCTAAATTGCTATGCAACAATCTCGTATTATAATCATGTTCATCCCAAACCTGTAAATTACTGCAATGCCCCCAGAATTCCACTTCTGGGGATATTTTAATTGAATTTCTCTTCTTTTTTCCTTTTTCTTGTGATCTATCTAATTTCTCAGCAGCTTCATCTACCGACTCAATCTCATCAAAGTCGGAAATATTTTCAACAGGTATATTTAGTAGTAAATACTTACATTGCGCAAAATTTTCATTCCCAATATAAATATTCGTTTTGCCTTCCTCTAATTTAAGATAATATATTCATTAACGTCAAATTGTTTCATTTGGAAAGTGATTTTCTCTTTATTTTAAGATAGAAAGTTCGAACTTATATATTTGCATAGAGTAAGGAAATTTATCTTTAAAATTAGATTTAACGTAACTAACAATTTAAAAGAATCATAAATATAATATTATTAAATATTAAAATTAATAAAAATTGAAAAGTTTTAGTTAATTTATAAAATGAAATGAATTAACATGATTATTTATTCAATGAAGGAAATTAACGATAATGGGGTAATGCGTTAAGGTGCCCGTCGGTATTCTCGTCATTCGCTGGGATAATGAGATTGGTCCTATTAATGAGGGTTTCTACCCCGAAACTCTGAAGATCACTAACAATTTGCTCACACAAGTATATTCGAGCCATAGATATCAGAGTTTAAAGCCGGGATTCGCGAGTATCGCGCTGAAAAACAATAAAGTTGTGTCCTTCTTCTCAGGAGTTGGTCAAGATTTCATATCTGTTGAAAATTATGTTGTGGCACTTATTCTTAGACGAGATGAAAAACCCGGGAAATATAGAGAGGTTTTAAAAACAATTGCCGCAGAAATATTGGAGAAAATCCCCGACGACACATTTAAATCGGTTTTGCCTAAACTATATTATGAATTAGCTAAGGTTGAGTAATTACATTACACTAATTCTCATTAAAAAGGCTTAAAAGGTTTAAATTTTCGTAAAGAATTTATGAACAAAATTGAGAATGAATTAAATTTCTTCAGTTTTCGTAACAACTATCTTTCCTTGGTTATTAGTTTCAATAAGCCCGGCGTCTTCTAGTTGCTGTGCCATTTTTCTTACCAGAACAATAGGAGACCCGAGAGCATTTCGCAGATCGTCTAAAGTCATTGCTCCCACTTGATTAATTATAAGGAATGCTTTAAAAAGGGGTTCCCTCTCCATTAATGGTTTTAGTTTATCATAATGTTGTATTTTCACTATATTGTCTTTTTGGAAATCTTGTATTTCTTTAATCTTCTTGGTTAATTGTTCTATTTCTCTGTTCGCATCCCTATTTTTATCACTAAGCTCTCCCACCCTACCTATTAATTCTTCATATTTTTGTTTCATGCTGTCGATTCTTGAAACCGCATCTTTCGCTTCAGACTCCTTTTCAGTAGATATTAATTTTTTTTCTAATAAATCAGATTCTAATCTATTTACTTCATTTTTTAATTTCTGGAGTTCAGATCTATGTCTATCTTCCAGCTTACTCGTTTCAGCTATTAAATCTTGTGACTCTAATCTACGTTTACCTTCCAATTGGGATATTAATTTAACCTGTTCTTTCTTGAATTTATCAATAAATGCTTGTAGTTCTTGAATTCTATTATTCAAGCTTCTTACTTCTTCTTTTTTCAAGATTCTTTCTGAACTATTTTCGGCAATTTCTGTCCTTAAATTTCCTATGGATTCATAAGCTTCTTCTAACTTTTTTTGGCTTGGAAGAAGTTGTTTTTTTACTAATTCAAGTTCTTTATGAGACTGAGCAACTTCTCCTTTATTATATTCTAATTCAAGTTCTATTTCATTGAGTTGTTGTCTTTGTGCCCCAATTAGTTCTTTTAATTCCATAATATCTTCGGGAACTTCACTCATTTTTGAGATTTTAGTTTTCTGATTCTCGATGATAGATTCTTGCTCGCTTATTATTCTTTTTTGCCGTTCTACCAATCCTGTTAATTTATCTGCTTTTGACTTTAAAACTGCAGTCTCCTTTTCACTAGAGTCAATGTTATCCAAGACATCTCTTAAACCCTTCGGCATTACAATTTCACCCTAATTTTTGATATAAAATAAATTAGTTTAAACTATTTTAATTCAAATTAGATTTATTAAAATTTTAATAGAAACTTATAACTATTAAGAGTTATTTGGTAATTGGGATATTAATGGGTTATTTTCAATTTCTTTGGTTTTTTATTATTAAATATTTTTAGGAATTAAATAGTTTTTCTAATGCATTTCCTCCCTATTTACAAATTATTTCAATGATAACAATTTGTAAACGTCTATAAAATCTATGGCTTATTTTTCCCTTTCAATCGAGGAAAAACAAACCGTACAATACAATTCATATCCCCTAAGATTTTAAATGAAAAAACCAATCTTTATTTAAATAAATTTAAAATTGTTTAAAGGAGGTAAAATGTCAAAAGTAGTTAATTTTTCTTTGGATGATACCTATGTAGGGAAAATGGATAAGATAGCTAAGAAAAGAGAAACTGATCGTTCTAAACTATTAAGGAAGTGGATTAATTTTCATTATAACGAGGAATTTGAGACGGAGACTAAAGAACAATGAGTAGTGAGAGAGAGGAAGCAATCAAGATTTATTGCTTAGCAGAGAACGAATTGATTCGATTATCCAAAGAGAAATGGGATTTAGAAAAGAAAATTGAAGAACTTAGAGAAAAATTGCCAAGATTACATGATTTAGGAGATGTAGCATGATTAGTGGATGAAAAAAAAGGAAGATGAGAAACCAAAAATCAAATGGGGTTCGAAATTCATTTCTCAAATAAAGAATAGCTTTTCAAGTTTAAAAAATTTTGTTTTCCCTGAGAAAGTAAGTACTCCCCTCCCCCTTTCCTCAAACTTTGTTTGCCCTATGAATTTTAGAGATTGTAAGTATTACAATATGACGATTGATGAAATATACCATTGTATTCAAGATTCCAATATTGGAAGATGCTTGATTGAACAAAATCTAATTAATGAGGTGTTGAAAAGTGAGTTTGATTGATTATAAATATTTATATGAGGGATTCAATTTACTGCCAATGCGTTCCGATATAACTGCTCCTGCTGTGAAGTCTTATAGGGAATATCAAAACAAATTATATCCCCAAGAGAAAATAGATTATTCTAAGAATCTGTGTGTAATGTTGGGGGGGATTTCTGGGAATCTAATTGATCTTGAACTTGATCTACCAAAGGAGTTCAAGGAAAATAATACCTTAACTTCAGATCAAACAGACGAGATCTATGATTGGATAACCGACATATTTCCCTTTATAAAAGATACTTTAACCATTAAAACCAAATCCGGTTCACTACGCTTTCTTATTCGGGTTATAGATTATGATAAATTCTTTTCATTGGATAACAAGGATTTGTATAAAGTTGAAGTAAATAAGGAGTTCGATGGCTTTACAATAGAACATATTGAATTGAGAGGAAAAAGTCACATTTCTGCTTTGGCTCCGAGTAGTATGGATAATGGGAAGGGGTATTCTGTTTATAATGAAATTCCAATAAGGAAACTTACCCATGCTCATATTAAAGTAGTGTTAATTAGATATAAATACTTTAATGGGAGATTGCCTGATAAAAAAGAAAAAAACTCAGATCAAAAAATTGAGCCCATGATGATCGACACCTATGGGGGGTCACCGGCAGTACAGAAAAAAGAATATCCTTTTCAAGATCCAATTATAGATTGTTCAGAACATTCACAAATACGTAAAGGATGGCTATGGTTATTAGAAGGAAGAATGGAGATAAAAAAATATAAGGATCATCATAAAAAACAGGAGCATGTATATTGGCAACACTTATGGGCCGAAATAAGAGACAATACAGAGCTTAAACTGGAGGATTTCTTAAAGATAATTTCTGTGACACAAAAATCAGAATACAAACAAGAAAAATGGGTTGATGAACAACGGGAGAAAGTAAAATCGGCTAAACCAATGAGTAGTAAACTAATGAAGGAATATTTCCCCGACATAGAAAAATGTACTAAGAAGGAAAAGAAACAAAAGAGAAAAACTGAAGTGATGGCAATCTTTGAAATCGCAGATCTAATTCTAAGTGAGATTTATATCAAAACAATTGAGGAATCAGGTGAAATGTTATTATATGGAAATGGAACCTATAAAAGAAATAAGAGAAGGGCAATAAGGAAGATTATTACAGAAAAACTAAGAGAGATTGAACAAGATTATAGTAAGAAAAAAGAAAATGATATTTTGAGTTTAATAGGGAATCTAACATTAATAAGTATTAAGGAGTTTGATAAAGATCCATATATATTAAACATCGATAATGGTCTACTAAATATCTTAACAGAAAAGATTAGAGATCATGATCCTGAATATCTTTCATTCAGAAGGATCCCACTTATATATAATCCAGATATGGCATGTCCTCTAATTGATGCGTTCTTTGGTGATATCTTCCATAAGGAAGATATTAGTTTTATAGAGGAATATGTCAGTTTATGTCTTACTCCAATTATGGATTTTCAGAGAGCCTTATTACTACAAGGAAAAGGAAATAACGGGAAAACTACATTTCTAAATCTTGTACAATTAATTATCGGTGAGTTAAACAGTTCAAATATCGATATTTCAAAATTCGAGAACGATTCTGTTTTTGCTCAGATTGAAAATAAATTAATAAATGTGGTTCCTGATATTGACACAGAAACAAAAATAAATATTCAGAGATTCAAAGATTATGTTGGAAATGCTCTATTGATTTTAATCAATAAGAAATATAAAGATCCTTATTCGATACATCCAACAGCTAAACTTATATACTCTTGTAATTCTACTTATCCAGAAATACCAAGTGGTACAGATAAGGGCTTTTGGCGTAAATGGATCTTCATTGAATGTCCAAGATCATTAGATAAAATTGAGATCAGAGATAAATTAAGTGAATTAATTAATGAGAATGAGTTTTCTGGATTTCTCAATAAAACTATTAAGGCATTTCAGAGACTACATCAAAGAGGGATGTTTGAGGAACAATATAATAGTTGGGAATTAATAAAAGACACTTGGATTGAAAATAAAAATGTAGTTCAAGAGTTTATAAAAGAAAAATGTAGTGAAGATCCTACTTCTTATGTCATTCAGAAGGAATTTGTCAATAAGTTAAATGAATGGCTTAAGGAAAAAGGAAGGATACCTTTATATAGTGGAACAATAACCCGGAAAATAAACTCTAATCCTTTATATGAACAATCTCGTAAGAGAATTGGGGGAGTGAGAACCCACATTTATAAAGGATTTGGATTTAGTAAAAACAATAGAGCTCCCAATCGATTAATGTAAATTTTTTTATATATTCAATAATTTTTTTTATCCTTTTTCTATAAAAGTATGCATTTCATACATCTAATCCCCAGCAATAACTACTTATTATCCCATTAATAATGAATAAAGTTCTATACTTTCACCCCAAAATATAGGGTTTGAAAGAGTGATATTTTCATGACCTTTATTTGACATCCTTTGACATCCCCAAAATGTAAAAACATTAGAAATTATTATGAAAATGTTATAGAATGAGGAAGAAAAAAGGACACTTGGTGCAAAAAAAAGACACAAAAATGCATTAATTTTAGGTTTTAAAATAAGATTAGAAGGTTTAGAAGTCTATTTCCTATGGAGATTGAATAGATGCAAAAAATGTAAGAAAATGTAAGAAAATGTAAGAAAATCCAAAAAAAACTCAAAGAAATCCAAGAAAAAATCAACAAAAATTCCCATGTCAAAACTATGTCAAATTTGGATCTTCAGGAGATTAAAAAATTCCTAAGTTCCTAAGTTTTTTTCCAACATTTTTATTTTATAATTCCAAAAATATTGGGATTCCAAGGGTAAGTTTTTTATATGACATTTTTGTAGGTGTCCTCACTGTCCCCTATTTATTTTTTGAAAACATATTTTTTTTAAATATTTAAATGCGTTATATGAGGAGATAATATCCATATATAATAAAGGTTTCACGATTTAAACAGGGGACAGTGGGGACATTCCTCTTTTGATAATTTGTAAAACCTCATAAAGCATATCTCCTGGTATTCTTCTCCTACCATCCCAAAGCAGGTGGGATAAAAGGCTCCTCGGTTACTAATTTTTTTTTAGAAAACTCTTGAAATTTACGTTTCAATAAAATTTTGTGTATAATTTAGAAAAGAAATATCTCATTGAAGTTATAAGTTTTTTTCTCCTGAAATGGCATTTGACAAATAATACTGATTTAGAAAAAACGCTTCTAAAATTGCCTTTATTTTATGGTTGTGATAAATATTTTGTGAGTTCTGCTGTGAGCACCTGGAAATAGAAATGTCAGATGTTAGTCATATATTTTTGATAAATTATCCTCAAAAACTTATTTTTCCATTAACAAGAGACGATTTAAATCAAGAAAAATTATATTCCATAATTAAAGGAAAGAAGAAAATCAATGTTATTACAGGATTTTGTCGGCTCTATTATTGGCTCTTCTCTGGCTACACTTGGTTCAATATTAACTTGGGTAATCATTGAAATCATTAAAAATTATAGACCTAAGAAAAAACTAAAGAAAAATATAATAAAATTATATGAAGAATTTGCTAAAAAAGAAATAGATCCGTTTATGGCTATTAGAATGGGTACTATAATTGGAGAAATTGGAAAGAAAAAGGTTCTATCAATTTTAAAACTAACTCTAATGGATCATGAAGGAGCATATGTTTTTGTATCTGGAGATTTTATCACTAAAGTTGTCTATACACCAGGTCTAAACGAGATAGATATTCGATATAAAGATTTAACCTATAATTATAATAAACCTGAAAAAAACCATGAATGTTTAGAGAGATTCTTAGAATTTTATGAGGATCAATGCAAGATAGAGAATATTAAATTAAGGAAACCTAAACAAGTAAAGAACAAATGATTTTCATCATAGGAAAAGGTGATATTAATTGTCAAAAATTGATATGAAACGTATATTTGAGAAGAAAGAAGTTAAAAAAGAAAAAAAACCAAAACCGGAAGAGGAATTTGGGATATCGGGGGAATGGAAATGCATGTACTGTGGATTAGTATTTGAATCAATAATCCATCCTTATCTAAAAAATGTTCCTGATTCTTGTATAGATAAAACATGTATGAATAAGTATGGGAGATTTGGCTTTATCAAGTGGAGAATAGCAAAATAACAATTCTAAATCCTCATTATACTTGAATTACAAGAGGGGAAAGGATATTTTAGGATATCGCAAAAGCAATTCCTCTTTATTTGGTATCTACAGGCTTTCTTGATAGATATTTGGAGGAATTAAAACCGAGTAAATTAAAGAAGATATTCCAGCATAATCACCTTAATAAGAGTTTATAATTTACAGGATTTTCAATCATAACTTATTTGATGATCAGGGATAATCACCCAAATTATTGAAGATAACTTATAGAAATGGAGGAAATCGATCAGAGATAACTATTCCTTGTTTTCAATCTTGATAATTTGTATAATAAATTCTCGTAAATTTTAGTTGTTTATTTGGTATGATTTGATTGTTATGATTGATAACTCTATAAATTTATTCCGATTACATTGGTGATTATGATTGATCAAAAAGTGGGTTATCGAAGTGGGGAAAAGGAGTATTTAAGGATTAGATTATTTATTAGAAATTTATCGGAGTGGATTATATTTTTATACTAAAAATGTTTACTTTCTTTTTAAAAGTAAACAGTTTAATTTAAATAATTAAGATTTTAATAATAAATTGGATTAGATGGATTTTAATCAAGATAAGATTATAAAAGAAATTTTTGAAAAAAAGAATCAAATAAATTCTACTTCATTTACCATAACACGTTTCATGTTACTCACCTTGCTTTCATATTTCATTGATGGTCTTCAATTTCGTGAGTTAAAAGCATCATTAAAAGTCTCAGATGGAAATATATCATCAAATCTTCTTTATTTAGCAAAGATGGGATATATTAATAAAAATGCAATAGAATTTGATAATAAAAAATTACACTATTATACCATTACAGAGAATGGAAAAGTAGAATTAAAAAAAATTTTAAATTGGATGGCATTAATAAAAAAACTTTTGGGGGTAACTAATGATGAGTGAAGATTTTAAAAAAGTTATTTCAGTTTTAAAATATTGGGATATGTATTTGGAACCACCTAACAGAGATTATGGTTCTCGGTTTAAAATTCAAAAATTAACTTATTTATGTAAATCAATGGGAATTCCTCTTAAATATCAATTTACCTTATATATCAGTGGGCCATATAGCACAGGATTATCTCAAGACTACTTTAATGCACCTCAATTAGTAGAAACGCTTGAAACAGATTATGTCTTAATTGAAGACGATATAGAAATTTTAGATAAAATTAATGAATATGTGCTTATTCATCCGATCACTCATAGTTATGAATCAGAGTTTTTAGAAGCAGTTTCAACAGTTGATTATTTAAAAAAAAGATCACCTGACAAGTTAGATGATGAAATTTTTGCAAAAACTAAAGAAATTAAACAACATTTAAAAGATTCTATAGTTGTCATTGCTATTAATACGGTAAAAAAACTATTATTTAAACCAGAGTTCTTGACTGAAGAAGTTCGAAGGGAAATTGATATCTGGGACAAAGCAGAAGATTAATATTTGTGAATATTATGGAAAAATGGAGAAAATTTCGAATAAAAAATCGAGAAATATAGGAAGTTGAATTAAGTTTACCTGGTGAAGGTGTTGGTCATGAAGAAAAATTTAAACATCCCTGCATTGTAGTTAAATATAATAGATTTGTAGATATGGCTACTATTATACCTTTAACAAGCAATGTTAAAGCATTGAAAGATTTTCCACACACACAGATAATAAGTCCTAACAATCAAAATCGTCTAACTAAACAATCAATCGTAATGATATATCAAATTCGATCACTAAGTAAACAACGATTTTTATACAAAAGAGGGAGAGTAATAAAGGACAATTATGATAAGATTCAAATTATTCTTAAAGATTATTTTCAATTATATTAAAAATATTATTTTCCATTAATATAGGATTATTTATATGAAATCTAAAGTAGATTGTTCATATAATCTCTAATTTTAAAATAGCTTTAAATATCTATAATTTAACTTATTTATGATAGATAATTTATATTTCATTTATCTCTCCCGTCTATACTCCATAGAATTAATAATCCTTGAATTAGATTCAATGAAATAGTCACTTATGATTCCTCACAATTTGTTATTTATAGCCTTTATTGAATGATATTTGGAGGAATTGACACTTGATAAAGTTTACTCGGCTTTAATTTCTCATTATTGTATGCCTATGGGCTTTTTTAAGGGATATTTGGAGGAAGTTGAAGGAGAAAAAGTTTCATCACTTCTAATTCCTCATTATTCTATAGCTATGAAACTTTTTGATGGGGATCTGGAGGAATTTACACTTGAGAATACCTGTATGAAATCTAAAGGAGTTAAATTTTTTAATCTATAGCCTTATAATAACCTTATGATACTATAATCTAACTTATTTATGATAGATGATTTATATTTTATTTCTTTATCTGGGATAAGTTCTAAATAATTGAATATTCTTGGAATTAGATTCACTGAAATAATCACCTATAATTCCTCATAATCTGGGATTTATGGCTTTTATTATTGATACTTGGAGGAAGAGGAAGGAGAAAAAGTTTACTCGGCTTTAATTCCTCTATATTGCATATCCTGAGTTTTCTTAAGGGATACTTGGAGGAAGTTGAAGGATCATAATTTAGGTTAATTATATTAATCTGATGAATGCTCAGAAACCAGAACTGCATATATTGAAGTTTAATAGAAAGAATAAACTCCTCTAAGATTCCTCAATCTTGTGTTTTGGCATATAATCTATACAGCAAATAAACCCTGAAATTCATAAAAAAGAAATAACTACTCCGAGTTATAAGTTTTTTTCCTGAAGAGAATAATCTATTTTCTATGCCTTTTATTAATTCTATTGAGATTTGATACCCTTTTCTCATGCTTGTTTTTTATTTTGTCGATTTTAGTCTTGGGCTTTGAAATATTACATTTTGGGCAGTGTCTTAGAGAGAGGGGATGTCTTCGATTGCATGAAGTACAAATCCACATATTACAAATCTCGTTCCTTACATCGTTGATAATAGATTATACTGGCAAATTCTTTCTCAATTTGGAGTATCTCCTCATGAGCTTGATGTTTCTGTACAGGTAATAGATCATCGGAGAATAAATAATCATTCCGAAATGAAATCATACTTCCCTCTTGTTTCATTCTACTCAATCTATAATTTGACATTAAAAAAGCTTTACTATTATTTGGGTTAGTTTTGAAATGATGAATAAAATTATCTGAGATAGAAAACCCAATCATTAAAAAGTGTATTGTAAGGTTTGGGTAATTAGTTTTATTAAGAAGGTATCTTATATTATAGTAATAAGAGTTTTCAAAAAAAGTGAAAATAAAATTGAAAGGTTATATAATAGATCAGTTAAATGTCAGAAAGCTCCTTGGGGTAATACACAAAAAGCCGTTATATGTTCCAGCTAATATATTTCAGACTACTAATGATTTTGTTGGGCAGGAGAGGGCTTTAGAGAAAGTTTTACATGCCCAGGGAATCAAAAAGGAAAGTCTTACAATTTCAAATTTGGAAGCAGTTAAGGGTTTTTTAGAGCATAAATCCCATATTGATTTTGATGAGAATTTAATTAAACCTAAAATACTAAAGCATGATTTCTTAGGAGCCACCTTGAGTAACGCCAATAAAATACGAGACCAATTACGCCACATTGGAGGAGACTCTAAAGAAATAACTACTGATATGTTAAGCTCTGATATGGAGGAGTTAAAAGCTAAGTGCGATTCTCACATTATGGAAATTGACTATATAAGAGGGAATAAGGCCAGGGCTAAGGCCATAGCTGACATGAAAGAAAACAGGTGGCAAAAATACAATCATTCCAGTTCCGTTAAAAGAACAGATTTTGAATCCCCCTACACATATACACCCCATCAAGCAAAAGAGGAGATTAAACGTTTAACACAAATGAAAGATGATTTCGAAAGATTCATAAAACAATATCCGAGAAGTATTAGTATCAAAGATTCGTATACACGATATAGATTTTTTGCAGAGGAAATCATAAAATCCCTCCAAGGGAGGGCAAATGAGACTGATTTTATTGATGACATGGTGGACTCTAACGCAGAGGAATTAGATAGGCTTGATTTTATTCGAGACAATGAAAAAGTGGAAAAAGCCAAGGAGAAAATGTTTCAGATGTACAATCATACCGGGAATCCAAGAGTAAAAGATTTTGTTGATTCTCCCGAGGAAATAACTGTTGATTCTATAGATTATTTAGCAGAAGCAGAACTTCAAGCACAGAAGATCCGTAAAAATTTGAGACATTTGGATATGATAGAGGAAGATGTTGAAGAAAAGATGCTAAAGGAGTTGGAAGGGAAATTAGTAGAGGAATTGGAGCAGGAACTTCAGGATCTTAAAGACCTTAAAGAAGATGATGACGTTATTGAAGTTCAAGAGGAAGAAGTTGAAGTTGATTCCCTTTCTATCCCTGGGGCATTTGATAAGAAGAAATATGGAGAAAAACCTACGATCACAAAAGCACAAAAGAAACTCGTAGAGCAAATTCATGGGAAAGGAGACTTTTATGAAGTTGATGATAATCTCTACTTTAAACCAAAGGATAAGGACACAACTTTCCGAGTCGATTTTAATGAAATGGGAGGCATAATCTAAGATGAAGATAAAACTACATGCTAAAAAGACAATTATAAAAGCCATAAAATCAAATCCAATGTCTCTGGATGAATTAAAAGAACATTTCCTCAAGGAATACAATAAGAAAATCTCAATAAAGGCTCTTTATGTAATTATTTCAAGATTGATTAAAGAGGGTTTAGTTTTTAGAGAAAGGGGTAAAATCTGGTATTCAAATCCCCTCCAAAGACAACAAGCAGAGATTCTTAAAGAATTAGAAGGAAAATCAATTAATCAATTAAAGAATCGTATTGTTGTGTTAACAAACATCCTGAATTTAATAAAACCAGGGAAGATCGTGATAAATAAATTAAAGTTGGTGGAATAAAAATGCCCATAAAAACAACCCTTAAAGAAGAAAAGAAATCTACTAATTGGCACAATACAATGGCCAAGTTAGACTTGTTAGGTTCTAAATGCAGTAATTGTGGCGAACCATTGGTTGATACAACTGAAATCATATTACGAGAGAGGAAGGAAAGAGCTAAAGGAACTTGGTCAAGAAGAAGACAACAGTTACCCAAAAATATGAACGCCTACTGTGAAAACCGGGCTTGTCAGTTGAGACACTTAAATATTTCATTCCAAGAATTAATACTCCTAAAAGATGTTGCTAAATTAAAAAAAGGCTATGCTGAATTAGAGAAAAAACAACAATGGTTTTTGCAGATCTTAGAAAAATCAGGGGTAATTAGTGAGGAATCTGAAATTCAAAAAGTTGATAAAAATAAAATAGGAGTTGATTAAAAAAAATGAGGAATGTTGAATTATTTGAAAAGCGGAAAAATTTCCTGGAAATGATCTTCAAACTATTTCCGGATATCAAAGACTCTGATTATATTCGGCCAGTACAAAATGTTATAAGAGCCTACCGAGATTCGCATGATTTGAGTGAAGATGAGAGGCAATTAGCTACTTTCTTCATAGTTACTAATCCAGTTTTCAAAGAGATTTACCCAAATCGATTTATTGCATGAGATAATGTCAAAGAAAACAGCTAAAATTATTAGGCTTGTATTACAAGCAGATCTGGACGTATTGCATTTAATAAAACAATTAATCAAACCAATTATCGATGCAATACCTTCAGCTAAAGATAGGAAAATAATTGGAGAACGTTTTCTTGGTCCAATTCATTCAAAAATTATAGATATCGTATTAGATTTACGCTTATTAGAATCACCTCAAATACTTTCGTAGATTTTGATATGGGGAGTAATCCCCTTTTTTTTTTTCCAAAACAAAACAAATAAAAATATAACTACAATGGACGAAAAGAAAATCGTGGGAATTCGTAGGGATAGATTTCTCAATACCATAGAAGAGCATCTTGGAATTATTGATTTTGACATACTAAATAAAACCTATGATAAAATGTTAGCTGAAAGAAAAACTATGGGTGAATTCTTTACTTTCATTTTAGTGAATTATATTCAAAATGCTCCTGGAGTGTATGGAGATTATAACACTGGAGATATTGATCATTTAATTGGAGAATTTGAGAAAATAATTCAGGAGTTAAAAATAAAGAAAAACAACTTAAAAGGAGGTAAATAAATCATGGATGAGAAATATTACATCGTGGGTCTTCCCGACGAAGAATTAGAGATTATCGCTTTAAAAGATAATTAAATGAATTTAAGGATAGGAGAATATAATTCAGGATCTAAAGATGAGAAAAAATAGAGGAAATACCTGAAATAATACTTTCAAATAGGATTCTATACATGATTTCATCAAAAAAGTATAAGTTTTCTCCTTCAACTTCCTCCAGGTATACTTCAAAAAAACTTATAACTTGAATTAGTTATTTCTTTTTTACTATTTTAACGATTTCTATCCCCGAGACAGATTCTAAGAAGTATTTTACATCTTTTTTACAATCTTCTAAGGTTCTATAACCATATCGAATTATCCCTGTAGAATAAGCCCAAATGTATTAGATTATATTTAAATGTTATAACAAAGTTAAAACATTCTTGTATAAATGTTAGAACTCAATAAAACAAACAACAATATTACAACATTCTTTTATTAAAATAAAACATAATAGTAACAACTATGGTGAGAAGTATAGAAAGAGCTTGTAAAATCCTTAAAATAGGCAATTCTAAAGGAATTATTATTGATAAGGATACTTTGGAATACCTAAAGTTAAAAGTAGGAGATTGGGTTAAAATTCAAATAGAAAAAGTAGAAAATAACGAGGAAGATAATAAAAAATAAAAAATTATTTAGATATTTTCAGACCTATATCAAACATCATTCTAAGAAAATCCTTAATTCTTTTACTCTGAAATCTTGAATTACGATCTCCTCCTTCAAGAGCCATAGAAATCTGCTTATAGTCATATAAAGCAGACTTTTTCCCATGTTCAATAGCTAATTCTAAGATTTTCTCATAACTAAGAATGTTAAGCCCTGATTTAATATGTACAAGATTTGGTTGTTTTGGTTTAGTTTCTTGTTCATCCTCAACCAATTGATATTTTACCATTTATAACTCCCCCAGGCATTTTTGGTACTTTTCAGTTAATTTATTAGGATAGACTTTAAGAACTCCTTTTTCAAACATTTCGCTAATAATATCAACCTGTTTTTGATATTTATCCTCAACATTTAAGTCATTATCGATGAATTTTTGAATGATCTGCCTGTATTCCTTATCTCTTGATTCTGGTACTCTGAAAGAAATAAGTTTAGATTTTTCTCCGAATTTATATGTATTCCCCATTAGTGCATAACCTCTATTAAGTCTATTATTACAGGAGGGTTTTCTGGCCCAGTTCTACCATCAATCGGTTTAAGAAATTCATGAAAATCAAAACGTTCATGAAAAATAACCTTCAATTCTTTAACAACAACATTGAATTGAACTTTAACTTCATTTCTTTCAGGTCTATGGTGATCTTGTTTGATCCTCTCAATGGTTTCAACATTGCTTATACTAACATTTGTTCTATGTTTTAGTTGATGTTTCATGAAATTATTATCTAATTCAAGTTTTCTTATTCTATTGAATAATTCCTCCAAATTCATGTTATTTGGGCTTGTTATTTGAGTTTTTTGTAATTGCATAATACGATAACAGTTTTTCCCATAACTTAATTTGATAGAACCTTCAGCTTTTAAAACTCGATTACATCTTTTACATTTAACAGTTTTGTTCATTTTTTAGAATCACCTCTTTTATACTGTACTACATAATTATTGTTTTGTAATTACAGAATCATAACTACGTACTACATAATAATTATGTAATTACATTATATAAATGTTATTATTTTGTTAGAACTGAATTAAACTTAATTATAACAAGGTTATACTTCATATTTGTCATAATTGGTTAAAATAAAAAAAAAGAGAAAAAGAAATTAATTAATAATATAAATCATCAAAAAGGGTTCTATAAGGGTAATATAAATCATATTTTTCCAAGATTTTCTGAAAGTTCTTATCCTGGTAATATTGAATATTAGTTCCCGATTTTTGAGAATCTGATTTAATTTTATGATTAAGTAGGATTGCCAACCATTTATCAGGACAGTTTGTTATCGAAGCTCGTAATTCATTTAGAGATCTTCTAAATGTCTGTGGAGTAATATGATCTTCAATTCCAAGTTTTCTTAAAACTCCAGGTCTTTTTACAGATCCATCTTTATGAGTTGTTCCCATTAACATCGTATTTAATGAAGTTGGATTGAATCTCTTGAGTTGTTGAGAGAGAAATAAGGGTTTACCATACTTATCTTTAACTTCAAAATTACATCTTTTGTCTCTTAAGTAGGATAATAGTTGATTCTTCATAGTTTCTGTTATAGGATATTTCAATAACCCTTTTTTACCCATAACTCTGATTTGTCTTTCCTCTAAATCTTCTTCAATTGGGATGATTTTACCTTCAACATTTCTCTCAAGATTAATTGAATGTAACTCTCCTTTCCGTAAGCCGGATTCTGCTAATAATCGAAACATTAAGTAGTATATTGGTTTTCTATCGCAAAAGTGGGTTAAGATTTTCTTTATTTGTTCCTTGGGCATGAAATATCGTTTATAAGCAGTTTCTGGTTGTTTATGGTTATACTCTTGATCCCATTCATAATAGTCTTTCTCATTAAGATCTGCTCTAAGCCTGTCATATGTTCTTTCTCCAAACTCATCTTCATAGCATTTTAAAAGAAACTTAATAAATTTTTTAACATGGCCAAATCTACTAATCTTAGTTTTAAAAGCCCATTCAGAATATTGGTTAATATAATTGTTATAAAGGTTTAATACACTTGGTTTAATCTCAAATATATTATGTGCCCATTCCCAATTCCATCCATGATTCAAAGCTTCATTCCCAAAAAAATTCTTTAATGAAGTCTTAACGTTAATTCTAAATTTTTCTGACCTTATAGTTAGAAGAAACTCTTCTACAATTGGTTCATTTTCCTTTAATCCGTATTTACACATTTAAATCCCATCCTCCATTTTTACATTTTATAAATTTTCCTGATTGTTTTAAAATATCCCAGACTTCCTCACGATTCAGTTTTGATTCTTCTATGATATCACCTGTAGTTTTACCCAGAATATTGCCATTCGATTTACTCACTCTATAACTGTTTGTTTTTCTATGAGTTTCAATGATATTAGTAATGAGGGTAATTTTCATTTCAATTTCTTTATAAGTATCGAATTTTGATTCTTTTTCACCGATTTTGGCTTGTTTTTCCATTGTTATTGTTTGATCCTTGATTTTACTATTAACACCATTTAGTTTCTTGCTCAATTCCTTTATTTGTTTCATGACTGAATTGTTATTATATCCTCCCATCTTTTTCATTTTTTCAGAGATCGCTTGATGGCAAAAATCAGAAAGTCTCATATTTTTCTCTTGTAGGAAATCCTTTAACCGAGTTTTAAAACGTTCATTTGTTCGGAAATTAATTCTTACTTCTTTTTTTTTTTCAGGCATGTTTTTTTCCTCATAATTTTTAAGTTTAAAACTTTTTTCTTAAATAATTAAAGGAAGAATTAGTATAAAAATGTATCCCAAAAATATCCCAAAAAAGAAATAACTATTAAGAGAGATTAATTTTAAATAATTTTCGAATTCTAAAATCAAACTCCCCATTTTAGTTTTACGAGGTAAATATTATACATTCAATTTATTTCAAATCAGATGAATTAGAAGCGGTTATCTTGGTTTCATTCAGGTGCTTTGAAGAAAATAAAAACACAGTCTTAGACCAAGTAAGATTCTTTGTAAACGAAACCGATGCATTGAATTATATCCTTAGAGAAAAGCTTGAAATATTCGAAGATAATAGCCTTACAGACTGTAAAGAGATCTTAGCTTTAAAGGAGTTAATCCTAAATTATTTGTCAGGTAAGAACTTTAATTTATTTGATAGTATTAAAGCTTTAAACATCAATTTAGCCGAAGAAGAAAAATTCACTACAGAATTTTCTCGAAACGTTATTAAAAGCTTAATCAATTTAGATCGAGGCGAAAAAACTACTTATTCGGAAATTGGAGCGAAAATAGGATCAAAAGCCTACAGAGCTATCGGAAATGTTTTACGAAAAAATCCTTTACCTCTAATTATTCCATGTCATCGTGTTTTAAAAAAAAGTGGAGATATAGGTGGTTTCATGGGAGAATCTGACAAAAGTTGGCAAGTGAATTTAAAAAAGAATTTGTTAAAAATCGAAGAATCAAATTAAATATTTTTGTTCTTCCCGAAATTTAATCCTATTTTATATGTAGAAATTCTGAATGTGCAATCTCTCAATAAATTTTCATGGGATAACTTTCCCCGTTATTAAAAGTTTATAAAAAATTAAATAGTACTAATACTTTTCAGTTAAATAGAAATTAGATGTAAAAAAAAGGAAATTGGTTTAAAGATGAAATATGCTGATAGGTTAAATCGTCTTGGTACTGAAACTGCTTTTGAAGTATTAAATAGGATTCAGAATTTACCCGAAAGTAGGAGGAAGAATATTATTTCCTTCTCAATAGGAGAACCAGATTATAATACTCCCAAACATATAAAAAATGCAGGGATAGAAGCTATAAAGAAGAACTACACACATTACAGTGTTTCTGCTGGGATTCCTGAGTTAAGATTAGGAATTGCAGAGTTCATGAATGAAAACAGAGGATTGAGTGTTACCTCTAAAAATGTTGTAGTTTTACCAAGTGCTAAATTTGTTGTGGATTTAACCTTATTATCGTGCACAAATCCGGGAGATGAGGTCATATATCCGAACCCTGGATATCCAATTTATGAGAGTTTAATAAATGTTCACGGATGTATTGCTATATCTGCACAATTACTGGAGAGTGAAGAATGGAACTATAATATTGAAGGATTATTAGACAAAATATCTGACAAAACAAAATTGATTATAATCAACAGCCCCCAAAACCCAACAGGATCTATACTCAATCAAAAGAATTTAGAAATTTTAGCTAAAATTGCTGTAAAAAATGATCTATGGATTCTCTCTGATGAAATTTATTCTAACATTGTTTACGATAATATAAAATATAAATCGATAGCAACTCTACCAGAAATGCTGGAAAGAACGATAATTTTAGATGGTTTTAGCAAATTCTTTTCAATGACCGGATGGAGATTGGGGTATGCTATAGCTAATGAGGAATTAACAAAACATTTTACAAAATGGTTAACAAACACAATTTCTTGCACAGCAACCTTTACACAAATGGCAGGAATCACTGCTATTACCGCGGATAAAGCTCCTTCAATTGCCATGGTACAAGAGTTTGAAAAACGGAGGGATCTTATTCATAATAGATTGAACAGAATAGAAGGAATCTCAGCTGTCTCACCTAAAGGAGCTTTTTATATATTTGCTAATGTTACAGGAGCTTGTAAGAAATTGAACCTTAAAAACAGTTTAGAGCTTCAAGAATATTTTTTAGAAAATTTGGATGTCGCAGTTCTGTCGCGAACATATTTTGGAAAAAAAATTCCCGAGGAAAAAGAAGAGTATATACGTTTCTCCTATTGTGTTTCTCAAGAAGATATAAATAAAGGTATGGATCGGATTGAAAATGCCCTATCTTAGGTATTTTTTAAAAAGCCTTTTCTATTTATTCAATTTTGTTTAAAATAATATTTCCATCTTGATCAACAAAAAGAAGATAATCAGATATTATATAAAAGAAGAGCTTAAAATTACTTAAACGAAGTACTGATAACCCAAATTCACTTAAGTACATGGCAGCTCTACTAATTACATTAACTAATACTATAAGAGATAAAGAAGCCATATGAAAAATAAAAACATCTCCTAGAAACAATAAAGGTGAAGCAAAAGCTATAGAGCAAAGTATAATAGTAGTAATTCCGATTATAATGTTTAATCTCCTATATTTTCTTAAATAAACGTTAGTAAGAATACCTTTAACTACAGCAGCGATACCTACGATCATTAAGGGAAATGATCCTAGATTTATTATAATTTGAGTATTTACGGTAGGTTGGGAAACTAAATAACTTAAAAATGCAATAGAAGATAAGATTGAAGTTATCCCCAGTAAAATTTTATTTAAATTTCCAATATTTCCTTTATTTCGCTTTTTCGCCCCGTTCATTATCTTTAAAATTCCATAAAAAAATAGCGCTATAAGAGGGTACACAATTACAGACATTATCCACTCTAATCTAAAAATCAAAGCATATAACAAGTAAAATAAAAGAAGAAAGCCTGTGATATAATTATCAGCTTTTATTTTTTGTTTATTGATTAATTCTATCATTAAAATCTTGCTTAAAATGTCGATAATTGCTTATTAATTAATTTAATGGTTATTTTCATTTTTATTAATTATTATTAATTAACATTAATCCAAGTAAAATCAAAATAATCTTCCTTTTTTTAAAAGAATAGTATAATATAATTCCCAAGAATGATGAGACTAACTGCTATTAAAAACCGAGGACGAAATTTTTCTTTTAAAAATATGATTGAAAGAATCTGTTGAACCATAGGTGTATTAATTGTTAAGGTTGTGGTTAACACAAGCCCATTTATTTCTGCTGCTTTATAGAACAAAGTGTCTGCAAACCCTAATGATAATATACCCGCAATTCCGATATAGAAAAAATATTTTAAATTATTTCGGTTTTCTTTTTTAAATCCTGAATAGTAATCTGATTGAAAAATTCCTACTAGGGATATTAAGGAAGTGGCGATAATGACTCTCAAGAAATTTGTAACAAAAACATCGTCAGTAATAATTCTAGCTTGGTTAAACGATACTATCGCTATTGCCCAAAGAAATGCTGTTCCTATTGCTAATAATATCCCAATTACTATATTTTCTGAAAATATCTCCCTTACGGTCTTCTTTAGTTCAGATTTTTCAGAATTATCACGTTTGCTCAAGATGAAAACACTTAATAGAAATAAAACTCCGCCTATTAATATTGAAAAAGGTAATTCTTCACCAAAAAAGAAAAATGATAAGGGATACACAAATATTAGAGATAATTGAACAATGGGATATGCCCTTGAAGCTTCAACCTTAGTAAGTGCTTTGTAGTATAATAAATCTCCGAAGGTAACACTAAATCCTGAGATCGTGCATAAAATTAAGTAAGCTAGAAGCTCAGAAGAATCTAAAGCCGTTAGAAAGGAAAAATTCCCAAAAATTAACGAAAAAGCGAAAGTTCCAGCTGAAACAAGGCATAATCTAAAAAGTAGATTAGCTTTAGGCTGTGTTTTGTCTAAACCCGCCTTGTAGACTAGAGACGCTGTAGCCCACATAAAGATCGTGAAACCCGTAAAAATTATTCCAACTAAATCTACCATTTAAGAAAGATTATTATAGATTGTTTTAAAATTATTGTTTAGATTCTAGGTGGTTCTAATCTAAAGAAGAAGTCTCTAAATGGAATTAGTTTAATAAGATTTAAATCAATTTATAAAAAATTAAAAAAAATTATTAAAATGAGATACCTTTTAAGAAATTATGAGAAAAGAAGAATTCTTTAAATCACCTAGCTCTGAATTCATCCGAAATTCCGAATTAGAACTCTCACATTCGCAAAGTGTAAATACTCCACATCTTAAGACAGGGACTACTACGGTTGGTCTGGTAGTTAAAAACGCTATAATACTCGGAGCAGATAAAAGAGCATCCATGGGGTATTTTGTTGCGAGCAAGGTCGCAGATAAAGTTCAAAAAATACAAGACCATCTCTGGATCACAATCGCAGGTGGAGTTGCTGACGCTTTATATCTGATCGACGTGTTAAGAGCCGAAACAAAAATATATCAACTAAAACATGATAATAAACCAATTCAGGTAAAGTCAGCTGGTAAACTATTATCGAATATACTTTATCAAAACAAAATGTTCCCCTTTCAAGTAGGTCATATTTTAGGAGGAGTTACTGA
>LAZR01000502.1_pt1 | contig 30852 bp, 56 predicted proteins | sample 329461 | NCBI WGS metagenome assembly LAZR01 (sample SAMN03002196, study PRJNA259156) | marine sediment metagenome | biome: sea floor; feature: Hydrothermal impacted sediments; material: marine sediment; isolation source: Loki non-amplified sample from Loki's castle hydrothermal vent sediment ...
GAATTCTCCCACGACGTGGTCACCTTGACCTTGAAAGGCATCGCAGGGACCAAGGCTGCGGAGTTCAATGTGGGCATGGTTTACGATTTGGAGGTCAGCGCATGACTGCGGATGTGATAGCATTCCCCCGGCTCAACGAGCTGGAGGATGCCCTGGCCGAGCTGGTAGCTGGCAACGCCACGTACATGCCGATGGTGCAGGCCGTGGACTACATTCGAGGCCAGCATGCGTCAGCATTTATCAGGTCGATGACCCTGGAGATCTGGACGAAGCACATTGTTCGCCGGATGGTACGCATGGAGGACCCCGACCGGCACCCGTTTGCACGAGATTTTGAGAGAGGGCTGTGATGACCGAAGCACATACAGAGTACACGATAGAGGAAGGCTGGCCCAACACGAACAGACTCCCCAGGTACAAAGCGCCGAAGGGCGTGGGTACGGTTCTGGGGGTTCCGGTGAGTCACCTGGTGATCCCCGAGCATCTGTGGGTACGTATCAGGCACCTGCACGCAGGCAACAGCACGAAGAACGAGCGCCGTCGGGCGACGTTCATGACCGTGGTCGAGGTGATTAGCATCGCGACTGGCAAGGTACACGGGATCTGGAAGGCATCACCACGCAACGGTGACGCGCCTAACCGAGCCCGAGGCCTACAGGTGGCCCTGGGCGGCGCGATCATCAGGGCGATGGCCGCCGATGAAGGTCTTCCGTGGATGAAGCGCAAGTCTGGGCACTGGCCTGAGGCTGCGATGAAGGCGAGGGCATTGCAGGATGCGTTCGGTGCGCCTGTGCGTTATGTATTCGGTAACCCCGACCACGTGTACAAGGGGGTCGAGGATGTATCCGCGCCCGCGCCTACCCGCGCGCCCGACCGCGCGCCCGCGCGCGAGACGTTCAAGGACAAGGACCTGATCGTCAAAACGGGGAAGGGGGTAGATGTCGACCTTCGAAAGGGGATCGAGAAGGCAATGGCGAAGGGCATAGAGAACGATATTCAGGAGGCCTTGGATTCCACCCAGGAGGTAGAGCCGGGCAACGCCGCGGAAGATGCGCGTCATCCTGTGCGTATGTCTCACCCCAAGCTGACGGCGGGTCAATGCCTTCAGGTGGAGGTCTTGTTGAACAAGCACCTGCGCAAGAACACGACGATCATAGACTGGGTTCTCTACGATTACATGGTGCGGGGCAGGAATGTGGTGGGGTTTATAATGCTCAACCCGTCGATCCCGGAGAGTCAACTGTGATCAAGCGATTTTTCAAGCGACTCTGGAAGAGGTGGCGCGGGAACCTGTGGGAGGTTCGCAGGTGTGAGTTTCCATATCCCAGGGGCACCTATGGGACCTATTTGCCAAGCAAGCGCATGGTGCTGGATACAGGACTGACGAAGGAACACGCACAGGAGATCTGTGAGGAGCTGAATAAAGACTGAATTGGTCACCCGTCACCACTGGGCCCCGGCCAGCGGTGGAGCGCTTTGACATGAGGCGCGACGGGATCATCACCTCTGCTCTACTGGCCGGGAACCTTATCCATACGTGTAGATGATCTCGTGGACGGTCAGAATCAGAGCCCTCGACCGAGGGCTGGGGAAGTTGGTCTCCACGGGGTCATCCACACGTGTGGACGGCGATATGACCGTTCGTCAGACCGTTCGTCGGGTAGTCCTTGCGATCTTCTGAATCTGGTCTATTCTTGGGATAGAGACAGACAGAGGATCTTACGATGACCGACCTGAAATACCTTCACAATTTTCTTTACCACACCAGCCCTAACCGGCACGTGCTGTCGGCCGCCGATCATGACCGGGCGTTCGCATTGTGTGACGGTTACGGGACCTTCACGGTCTCGGAGCTGAAGGCCAATGGCCTAGACTGGGACTGGTCGCACGTTCGCGATAGCACCGATGAAGCCTTGGCCGCGGCCAGGAAGTTCGTCGAGGCGCGCGTATGAACATGCCGAGCAGAATGACCACGGGTCGATACCTTGTCGGCCCCGATTTCTACGGGTGCTCCAACACAGGCATGGCCCCGGCCATCCTCAAGTCGAATGCGCTCGCCAGTTACGGGCGGCTCGGCTTGGCACGCGGGTTGAAGTTCGCGGTCGGCCCCCAGGTCTACATCGCTGACGCGATCAGTGACGTAGTGCGGGGACGCATGAAGAAAGGCGCGACCTGGACAAACAACAACGGCCTTCACAAGGTGCGTCTCTTCAAGACGTACAAGGCGGCCAAGGCCTACTTCGAGAAGCTGGTTGCGGCGGCCATCGCCACGAACGTGGCTGAGCAGGTGAGGCATCGCGAGCTGTTGCGCAAGGCTAAGGCTGGCGACCAGCAAGCAGTGCTCGATCTGGCAAACTACTGAGGTGACTGATATGACTGACAAACAACATCGGGATATGCGTCGTGAGAATGAGCGTTTACGTGCTCTTAACGTGACTGACATAACGGAAAGGGCTGAAGCATTTTTTGTGGTTTCGTCTATAGCCGATTTTGAAGCAGGGGGTATTACTGCAAAGAATCTATTTGATTTGATGGCACAGTTTGCGGTATCCGAGCGCGACCTTGAGCGTGATAGGTTGGCGCAGTGATGAGTGCCCACTTTGACAAGCTCTGCAAGTACCAGGTAGGGGATCGGTTCGTTGATCCTGACCCGCGGGACTTTCTCAGGGTGTTGAAGATAGGCGGGCGCGGAGACATTAAGGGTCCACGATATTACGTGACTGATGATGACAAGCGCAGCCGGTGGGTCTCTGAGGCCTGGCTCGATGAGCAGGCGAGGATAAAGTGATGTGTGAGGTTGTGAGATTCTACAACGCGCCCAGGCTCGGGCATGCCAAGCAGCTCGGCAAGAAGGGGCACCTAGCCAACTCCGTGGCCGACGTGGGCTCCGGGGAGCGTATAGGCCTGGTCGTGAAGCGCGGCCGGTCCCTGATTCACATCATCCTGATGGACAGCTCGGGTATCAAGGTACACAAGATCCCGAACAGTGATGACCGATACATCACGCAGCTTGACTATCCGGTGGCGCGTGCTAAGAAAAGGTTTAGAGCAGCATTCAAAACATTCGGCGGGACCCGTGAGGCTCGCCGGTTACTGAAGGGGTGATCAAAATGACCAGACACGAACATATAGACGACATCAAGAGACGCCTGGGCGAAGCTGGGCATGCCCTGCTTGAACTCAATGGGTTAGGCCATAAGGCGAAGCTAGAGATCGCTGAAGACATGGACTCCATGATAGTGGGGCACACGACCAGTGGTTATCTGGAGTTGACGCTACTCGCGCGAGCCAATGAGATGGCGACGGAGGGGACGTGATGAAATACACGACAGAGATCCGGACCTGCCTGGAGTGTCACCACAGTGACCACAGCGGGGCGTTCACGCCGGGCGGGGCCCAGCAGATCTGTGGGCATCCGACTACGGTCAGGAAGCGCGGGTGTGACTGGAAGGCCAGGGTGCTCCCGTTCACTAAAATCACCACAGAGAAAGGCGACGGATCGCGCACCGTAGAGATCAAGATGGAGGGGATACCAGGCTGGTGTCCGCTCAGAGCGACGGAGGTGACGTGATGAGCATCCACGACAACATTGACATGGCGGACTTGGGCATCATGACCTGGCAGGAGAAGTGGTACTACAAGATGGGTCTATTCACCGGGTTCTGGGTTGGTCTCGTCATCGGCTTAGTGTCGGCAGTGATCGTCTGGTACATAAGGGGGTAGTGATGTGGAATGACATCTTTGTGATTCTGGGGATAGCCACCCACCTGGGCGTGTTGGTCGCGGTAGTGTGTGCGGCCATCGCACGTCGACGTGGTGAGCAGATCTGGAGACGAAAATGAACGCCAGGAAGAGGATTGCGCCAGTGACAATAGGCGCGTGGGCAACATGGATCGCTATATTTCTGGTGGTGGCCTGGGTGATCTGGGCATAGGAAACTGAGCAGAGAGAGGTGATGACGATGAGAACCAATGGCAATACGATGGTGGGTGCCCTTCTGGTGTTCAAGCAAGGCATGGACAAGAAGGCAGCGAAGAACGCGATCAAACAGATCCAGCATCTGCTGAAGGACCCGGCTGATGTGAACGAGTTTGATGGTTCCGCGGGCGGCCCAGTGTGGTACATCCCGTGATTGAGCGTATCAGACAGTGGCTGTACAATCGCCGACGCGCGCGTGAGCTTCACACGATAGCCATGGATAAGGCTTACAGGATGAGCCTGGGATCGGCTATTCTCAGGGATGCCCAGCGCACAGCCGCGGGTCTTTGCAATATCTGCGGCCACCCCTATGTGGGGCTGGCTATGGATTGCAAGTGCACGAACTGGGGGCGATGATGATAGTCACGTGTAATATAGCGCATTTTCAGGCGAACGGCAGTGTGATGTATGTCCTGAGGAACGACGTGACGGACATCAATCTGAAGATATTTGAGAAGGATGCAGGGGTGTACGAGGTTGGGAAGAGATACGTGGTGCATGACCTGCACGTGATCGGCTCCACATTGGCCGGGAATAAGCTAATGAACGGGGGCACGTTAGAGAAGCTGCCAGAGGCAGAGGATGAGTGACGGCGAGTATCAATTCGTGGTAGAAGTGCTGATGGATGACCCGGCCAAGCTGGCTATCCTGGTGCTCCACGAGGGGAACAAAGAGATCTGGATACCCAGGTCGGTTATCGAGCGACTGGAGTATGACCACAGGCCGGGCAATGAGCGCCTGGCGGCGATCACGATACCCGAGTGGCTGGCTATGAAAAAGGGGATGATCTGATGCTGTACAAAGTGACCCTATACGCGAGTAACAAGGCCGGGAACCGGTTCAAGCTGGAATGGCTGGTCGGGGTGGACTGGGCTGGGGACCCGGTTATGGATGAGCGGACACCCGCTGAACTGGCAGAGTCATGCAGGAAGCGGGTCGAGGACGGCTTAGACGCCGCTGAGGGGGTCGGATACTTTAATCGGGACTGGCATGTCACTGAGGTCGAGAACGGCGTACACGCGCTGCCTGCGGTCCACGTACCAGCCCCACAGCTAATGGTGCCGCTTGTTGTGGGCGGCGATGGAGAAACGTGATGTTGAAATGGTGGATGCACCTTACGATGGGCACGGCTCTAGGCTTTATTTTGGCCGTATCCTTTGCCACAGTGGCTGCTAGAAGTGGCGAGGTGTGGCTGAGCTGCTATGCTACATCTACGCGCAGCCCAGGCTCACCAGAGCGATGGATTATGACCTTCAAATGCGGCAAGGGCGACATCGCGAACGTGGTTGCTGAACTGCAATGAAGTGCAGCGAGTATCGGTGCGGCCGGGAGAGCTTGCATCAGTATCTCTACTCGATGCCCCACAGGTCAGAGACTAAGGTATATATGGCCTGGTGCGCGCTACACGCGCCGAACCACAGATGGCTATCGCACGATCACAGGCTCTATGAGTGCCAGGGCTGTGGTCTGCAGATGGAGCAGTTGAACGAGAAGGTGCCCTTACCCAAGGGCCCATGTTTTGAGAAGGGAGTAAAGTGATGAGTGAGCAAACTATCGACATGAGGAAGATCCGGGTCGAGGACTTGGATCAAGTACAGCACGCCGAGTACGCCATGAAGTCGTTGAAGAAGGCGGCCCGGTATCTGAAGTTTTTCAATGAGCTGGACACTGGCATGGAGGTGTCGTCGAAGATGATCCGCGACATCGAGCGCATGCAACGGGCGCTGAGCCATCGCCTGCATGTGCTGAAGAAGGTCGCATGACGGGCTCTGGACCGGTCTTGGACCGATTGATGAGCGAGCAGTTCACCAAGGACTTCCTGCCCCTGTTCAAGTACATCCAGAAGAGAGCACACAGGAACTCCAAGGATCACGGGTTCTGGGACATCCTGGAGTACATCGACAGCATGGAGGAAGAGTGCATCATGTCGCCGCCTAAGGCCGACGGGTTGCGTGACGCGGTGCAGGCGCAGAAGATCGCTCTAATACACTCCGAGGTGAGTGAGATGCTGGAGGCTATGAGAGAGCCCACCAAGCAATGTGAGAAGGTGCCTGGCATCACGGCCATGGAGGAGGAGTGTGCGGATCTCCTGATCCGGCTGATGGACTTCTGCCAGGCATACGGCCTGCGTCTGGGGCTTGCAACCTTGTTGAAAATGGAGTTCAATGCGGGCCGACCCCATAAGCACGGCAAGAGATTCTGACATGGCCAGGCATTTCACTCCTCGCGATGAAGAGATCGTATCGCTGTCGGAGTTCGTCAGGACCGTATCCAACAAGGCTACGCGCACGCGCGCGGAAGGTAAGCGCGTGAGCTACTACGCGGGACGGCGTCTGGTTGGCTACAGTGTGGACTTGGGTCGGCCAGGGCAACTGGGGTTCAAATGCGTGAGGGTAGCGTAATGAGTGAAGGTGATAGCGGAAGAAAGACGGCAGAGAGCATGGCTCGGGCTATGCGGGTGATGGCGCTGGCCATGCGTGAGTATACCTGGGGCTACCTGCAACAGGTGGCTACAGCTCGCGTGGTTGAATGCGAGAAGCGGGGTGACCCGGCCTATTGGCGTCTGAATGTGGTCTATTTTTCAGCGCTGGTGGACGTGGCCCAGACTCAGGACCAGGGCCGCGGCGTGGTTAAGTTTTTGCAGGGGCTAGAGATCCGGGCTCGGGAGAAGGGCCTAGAAACAGTGGATAAGGGACCTGACAATGGCGTGGGTGATAAGACGACAGATCAAGATTGACGACTTTAACAAACAGGACACCTACTTCAAGGGCTCTGATTTTGCCCAGGCGGGCCCTGCGCAGTTCTCCTGGTCGCCTAACCTTGAGAAGGCCAAGATGTTCGATACCCAGCAGGAAGGGGTAGCCTTTTCCGTGGATAGTGGCTTGATCCATATCTATGGTCAGCGCATTCAGGTAGTCAAGCATATTGGCTAACTTGTTGATCCTGGTCGTTGACCTAGTCAAGCGCTGTCACATCCCTCTGAGGGACGCTATACTGACTGAGACGGACCACGTTGAGTTCGCATACCCAGAGGTCAGGGGGATGAAAAAGAACAATAAACCATTGCCGTATATGTACGTGATGACGTATGAGACGGTCACTGATGAGGAGAAGCCGAGACCCGTGGTGAGGAACGTTGAGTTCAGGACCGATGGTCCGATCAAGACGAGTCACCAGATGGAGTCGGCTGAGATTTTAATCTCGATCAAGCGCGAGCAAAGTCGGCCTGTGAAGATCGTGGACATGAAGCCTATGTTCGAGGTTCGATCCCAGGAATTCAAAAGGAATGACGAGGGCTGCGGTAGACCATGAAAGTGAAAATAGGAGACACATATTACGATAGCAAGGACATCCCGGTTATGGTGGTCCTGGAGCCTTTCGATATGGACAACCTAAAAGCGATGTTTCAAGAGTCTCCGGACAGCAACAAGTATATGGCCTTCATTGGTGCTCATTTTAAGACCTCCGAGGATGCGAAGTCCTGGATGGAAGACGATTTCAAGTTCATGAGTGGGTAGGATGACTGAGGGGGAGAGGATTGAGATGCTGCGTATCCAGGCCGCCTTGAAGGCGGCTCTGGCCGGAGATCAGGTGCTAGGCAATTTCCTGGCGGCTAACGGCCGAACGCCGCACTGCTGTGATCCTTTGGCGCGTCTACGCCAGGGCGTGGGCCTTGCACTTGGCTGGGTCCAGACTACACTCAAGCAAGATGATAAGGGTTGACGTAAGCCGCGGGGCCAACCTGCGACAAGTTCTGGTACACGAGACTGAGCCTGGGGAGATAGTTGACTCCATGGCCTGTCCGTTTTGTGAGCATGGAGAGATGCCTCCGGTGACTGAGGCCAGATGCGTCAGGTGTTCAGCCCAGGTGGGCAAGGTGGTGGTGGTAGGAGAAGACATGACAGCAAGCGCGCCGAGAGGGTATCACAAGCCGATTAGAAAATTCGGGGCAGTCGTCAAGGCTGGGGAGAGTAAGATCCAGGGCCGGGGCGATGTAGATCCCGCCTTTCATTCTCTGATGGAAGCGATGATAAAGGCGGTCGAGGCCAAGCACCTCCCGCCCACCGTGGTCGACGGCTTTGTCAGGGCCCTGGCCCAGTCCAAGCAGAAGGGGCTGTTCGCGGCCCAGAATGCGGTGGAAGACTACGAGACCAGGCTGAAGAACGGGGAGCTGGGGAATATCCCAGCGACCAAGGTGGTGACGGAGCTGAGGCGTTTACTCAACAACATGGCCCTGGGGGCCGTGGGTCATTCATTTTTTTGAGGGCGACATGAACGGGGATGAAGAGCACGAGAAGGTAAAGGGGTTGACCGGGGGCCCGCCACAGGTTAAGCAGGAGGCGTACCAGTACAAGCTGGTGACCGGTGATGCCAAGACACCGTTCGAGCAGGAGATCACAGATCTGCTGAATAAAGCGTGGAAGCCCATGAGCGATGTGAAAGTATTTTTCTCTCCTCGTGGGGAGATAATGCTGGCCAAGGAGATGATCTTCATGCCGGTGTCCGCTCTTACGGGGGCCATTGCGATTCCCGTCGGCGCTGTCCCCAGGAGATAGCCCGGGGTAGCTCAGCCGTAGAGCAATCGGTCGATAACCGATAGGTCGGAGGTTCAAATCCTTCTCCTGGGACCAATTTTTTCAACGACAGAAGACTTGAGAGGCAAGGTGTATGAATAGGTTTTTATTGGCGTTTGTGCTGATGTTCAGTGTGGGGATGGCGTCGGCGGGGGATAACAACCACTTGCACGCGGGGCTGGATGACTTGTGTAGGGGGGATGCCTTCTATGACACGCCTGATATGTGCGCACAGTTCGGCTACGAAGCCACAGGCGGCACTGATCACGGTCTTGTTAAGCAGTGGCCGTGGGCATTCACCCCTGAGTGCGAAGCCCTACTGAAAAGCGGAAAGACTTACGACGAGTGCTGGGATGTGAGGACCGGTGGACCTGGGGCTTTTAGCAGTCCTGGCCTCGGGCAAGGCAGTGAGGGCGGCGGTGGCGGTCCTGGCGGCGGTGGTGCCGGAGGCGGAGGTCCTGGCGGCGGTCCCGGTGGTGGAGGCCCTGGCGGCGGCGGTGGCGGTGGTCCCGATGGGGGTCCCGGTAACAGCGACGGCGACGGTGGCCCTGGTGGTCCTGGCGGAGGCGGCGGTCCCGATGGCGACGGCGGTCCTGGTCAGGGCGGCGGTGCTAGTAAGTAACCGGATGGGGGGTTTGGCCTCCTAGTCCACACGTGTGGACAGAGAGACTTTCAGGAGTCACAATGGGGAAGAGGGTACTGGATCTGAAGATTATCGAGGCTGCAGATCGGGTTGTGGTCGTAGCTGAAGAGAGTGGTAGGCGTTTAATGCACGAGGCAGCGATGGAGGCTGATATGATGGACAAGTTCGATAGGGTGGAGCCGAGACACGTTCATCCATGGCGAGACCCTCGCGGGGGTGTGAGCCAAGAGACAGCGATGGAGGCTGACATGGCGAAAGAGCAGAAGATAGGTGGCAAACTTGAATCCGTGTTCTATGATTACTCGAAAAACGAGCTGGTGATCACGATGAGGGCCCCGGCAGATGCCGGTATGAATGATTTGACCATGGACGTGGTCGGGACCGGTCAGCATGTGCAGCTCTATCTGAATCCGTGGATAAAGAAAATACAAGACGCTAGGAAGGGGGCCCCTAAGGTGCAATTTAACAGTCTCACTCCAGAGGGCACAAATCTTGAAAAGCTCAAGGGCGAAGTAGAGGTGATGGGCCTCGCAGCCATGAAGCCGAACGTCGAGGGCCAGAGAGGTCTGGCGGCGCGTGTTGCTATGCGTGCGTACTCGCGGCTGATGCGAGAGGAAGATTCTGAGGAAGCGGAGGTGTTCTGGGAGTTAGCCAACTACTTCGACAAAAAAATGGATGGAGGAACAGGATCATGAACAAGGCGAAGATGATATTGAAATACCTGGGGACTTTCACCTCGGGATATGTTGCCTCGTATTTCTACAGCGTGGGCGACCTTCTCGGCAGTGTGCTATCCGCCGTCGGCGGGATGCTGGGCGGTGGATAACACCCATACAGCGGTATCGTTCTATTGTAAGGTGGACGGCATCAAGCAGTTCCGCGAGGAGGTGGTGTCGTCTTCTTACATAACAGCGGGCATAGCTGCCCTGAGGCTGTTGCTGGCCACTGGCTGTGGGATCGTCGGCGAGGTTACCGAGATTCGTGTCATAGGCTGGCGTCGACGCGGCCGGAGGAGTTATACTCCGTAGCCTGTCGGAGTAAGAGTGGAGGAGAGATGAGCAAGAGCAATAAACCTTCCGTGTACCTTGCGGGGCCCATTACCGGCCTCGACTACGATGGGGTAATTGACTGGCGTGAGCATGTCAGAATATCCCTCAAGCTCGTAGGTATTGAGACCTATTCTCCGATGCGGGGGAGAGAGTCCCTGAACGATGTCAAGAAGTTCAGCCCGATGGGTGAACCGGATACGGGGCACTTGTCGACGGTTCAGGCCATTACGATGCGCGATCACTGGGATTGCAAGACCAGGGATCTGATCTTCATAAACATGCTGGGGGCCACGAAGGTCAGCATCGGCACGGTCATGGAGGCCGCGTGGGGCTGGGCGTATCGCAAGCCTATCGTGTTGATCATGGAGCGAGATGGGAGCAACCCACATGAACACGGCATGTTCAACGAGGTGACCAGGGCCATGAGGTTCGCGACCCTGGTCGAGGGTATTGCAGCGACCAAGGTGATACTCCTCCCTTGAGCAGGAATAGCAAGAATTTCAGGAAGCTGGTACGTCGACAGCGCGCCAGTGAGACACGGGCGCAGAGGACGGATCGGTTATATTACCCTCCTGTGAAACGTGACAAGCGGGGGGCGACAATCGACCAGCCTAAGCCTAGGGGGCCTGGGGCTGCATAACGCGAGGAGGCGACGATGGAAAAGCTACCGATGATAGTGGCCTGGGCCGAGATGGCTGACGTGGGCCTGTGGGGTTTTGTGGGCTTCATGAGCATGGGACTGGCCGGGTGGCTGCATACGAAAGAGAAAGACTATCCTGGGTCCGCTCAGGCGGGCACAGCCTTGATCCTGGTGGGGTTCGCTATGTGGGGCTGGGCCCTGTTGGGTGAGCTGCCAGAGGCACTCAAGGCTCTGGCTTGGGCGTATTCTTGATTCTGGAATATAGAATGCTATGTTGTATACCGTGACAATGTTCTTTCCGATCATCGCTGAACTTGATGAGGGGAAGCCGAAGCAGATCGTTTATTCGGCCGAGGTGGAGGCTGGTAATGAGGTCCAAGCCTTGAAGGGGGCCTTGGAGATGGAGATTGTGAACTGTGGGGGTGGGGTGTTTGCCAAGCCCGATAACGCGGCTGTGTACTTTGTGCACGCTACGACGCCGGAGGCCGACAAAGGCAACGGAGAGAACAATGCGGGGGACTAAGGCCAAGGCATTGAGGTCCCTGGCCCTGGATGCGACTGTGGGTAAGCCTTGGGTTGGGTATGCGGCGAAGGGGGATAAGTGTATCCGGAAGATCACGAACAAGGCCCACCCGCAGTACGGGCAGACGATACAGGTGGAGATCAAGCGGATCATCCTGCACCCGGAGTGTAGCAAGGCGGCGTACAGGCGACTGAAGGCGGCGTACAAGGCCGGAAAAATGAGTTTGACGAGGAGGTCACGTGACAGAAAGCGTATTCGAGCGAGCACTGATAGCGGCTGACGAGCACCCCTACATCCAGGGGACGTTCCCGTATCATCATGTAATGCTGGATCTGGAGACCATGGGGTTGCCTCCGCGCGGGGCCATCATCAGCATAGGTCTGTGCTACTTTGACATCAGGACCGGGGAGATCGGGCCGACGTTCGAGCGTAACATCGCCCTGGACAGCTCGGTGGAGCGCGGGATGACCATCGACCAGGGGTGCGTGGACTTCTGGAACCAGTCTGATACCCAGGTGGCCTTCGAGATCTTGAAGCAGGACCCTGTGCGGCTGGAGGTGGCGCTGATGGAGTTGATCGACTTTATCACCGAGCACAAGAAGCATCCGTGCCTATGGGGCAATGGCAGCAACTTCGACAACGTCATCCTGGAGCAAGCGTTCAAGCTCTGTGACCTGCACTTCATCGCCCACTTCAGGCAGTGGCGTGATATGCGCACCTGGGTGATGCTGGGGGCTAAGCTGCTGGGAATGAACAAGGCAGAGATGCGGGCTGATTTCAACGACGAGGGGTTCAGGAAGCACGTGGCGATTGACGACGCGATTTTACAGGCTAAAATTGTCAGTAGAATCTGGCAAGAGGCAAAGAGGAGAATCTCATGAAGATGATCGTCAAGCTGTGGAGTAACTGGACCCTGGACTTTATGCACCTTGCGCTGTCACTGGTCTTGGTGCATTCGCTAATCCTGGTCATGGACATGGACAAAAAAATGGGGGAGCTGGAGAAAAGCCTGGAGTTGAAGTCCCAGACTCTGCTGTGGACCACAGCGCAGCGTGACGTGTTGCAGGACTATTACTACAACGGCGAGGTGGACGTGGCTACTGTCGAGGAGTGGGTGGTCCTGGCTGAGTATGAGAAATTCAAGGGCACGACCGACAGGGCATGGGATATAAGCAAAATCGTCGAAGCCATCCATCTCCTGACACAGGACAGGTACAGAGACAGGAGTGGCGGGCAAGTATACGAGATCGCGAAGGCCGTCTATGAGTCCTCGAAGGAATTCAAACTACCGTTTGAGGTGGTCCTGGCCGTGGCCTGGGGTGAGAGCCGGTATCGTGACGACATCTGTACGGGGTACATGGAGAGCCCGGTGGGAGCCGTGGGCTGTATGCAGGTGATGCCGTTCTGGGCCGAGGCGCTGGATTTTGTCGCTGATGCTGATGAGCTACGCTATGACTTGCATGTGAACATCCGGGCGGGGGCCGCGGTTCTGCGGTATTACCTGGATCGCCCGATGGTCAAGGGGGAGCACCCGTTGAAGGTGGCCCTGCTGATGTACCAGTACGGTGAGTCAGCGTATCGCTCAAGGACGCGCAGGGGGCTGGGGTTTAATGGCTACGCTGAGCGTGTGATCAAGAAGGCAGTTCAAATCAAGAAAAAGGTGCGCATCTGATGATATTGATCGGGATCGGGGGTAAGGCCCGGGCTGGCAAGGACACGGTGGCCCGGTATTTAGTGAGTGAGCACGGGCTATACCATGCCTCATTCGCCAGGCGTCTGAAGCAGGTGACCCAGGTAAAGTTCGGGCTCCTCGACGAGGAGTGCAGCAAGAAGAATTACAGCAAGGTGATCGAGCGCTGGGGTATAAGTTTCCGGAAGATGCTGCAGCTTGAGGGCACTGAGGCGGGATGGCAGCTATATGACAGACACATGTCCCCAGGGCCCAGCCTATGGGTCAGGCACATTGCCCACGAGTGGATGATCGTCCAGGGGTCAGAGAATTTTCAGGGCATGGTCCTCTCGGACATGCGGTTCCAACACGAGCTTGACTGGATCAAGTCTCAGGGCGGATTCGGGTGGAAGGTTTTACGCCCAGAGGCTGATGGGGACGTGGGGATCAAAGGGCACGCCAGTGAGACCTGGGAATTCGAGGCTGATGTTGAGATCCTGAATAACGCGACTATCCCCGACCTATTCGCGCGCACAGAGCGCCAGATGAGGAAGGTGTTGCAGGGGAATGGAGTCCTTCGTAGTCATGCTGATTGAGTTCAATAGCGATACGGATTATGTGGAATTTTTAGAGTTCCTGGAGGATGGTGATACCACGTGCACCGGGAACCGTGACGAGCTTCAGGTTACGGTCGGTAAGGAAGACCTGCTGGGCGCGATGGAGATGGATTCCGAGATAGGATTAGAGGGCGAGCTGACCATGCTATATGGCGGGAAGATCGAGGACTGGCACGAGGATTAAGGTAGTGTTACCCTCCGCGCATAATAAGAGGACGGAGGGGGCATGTGGGGCGACCGTAACGCAGGACCCTGCCCGAAGTGTGGGGAGCGTTCGTGGTTCGAGGATGACGATGCCGATGTGATTCAGCGCTGTATGTGCGGTCTGCGTAAGATCGTGCGCACTCAGCAGGGGGATCAGACCATTGTCCATCTGCCGAATCCGAAGCTGGTGGTGTTGCCAAAGAAGGACACGAAGATTTCTAAGTGTCTGGGCATACTGGCCAGCTATTACCCTCGGCTCTTGTCGACCGGGGAGATGGCGAGACTCACGGGGTTTAGCACTATCAACGCATCGACGCACTTGATACTCCTCAGGCAGCGTGGCCTGGTTGACCTGGTCAATAACAAGCGAGGCCGGGCCGGAGGCAGCCAATGGGGATTGACGATGAAGGCCGTGGAATTACTTAATCTCAAGAGATGAGGAGGGGCACATGGGAGCATTGGTACTCAACCTGAAAAAGGGGCAGGATTTCTACATCATCAACGCAGGCGAGAAGATCAGGGTATCTGTCGACCGTATCGACGGGCCCGTGAAGTTCAGGCTGCTAGTGGAGAAGGGATTCAATCACCTGTTCAAGATCGACGACCGGCACAGTGAAGAGATCCACAAGAACGTGCGGGTCAGCGCCGGTATAGGCAGGCAGGACATGGCCAAGGTGACGATCATGGCCCCAGCGAATGTCCAGATCGTCCGGGGCTCGTTATTGAAGGACAAGTGAGCCAGCATATATTCGTCAACAAGTCTGCCATCAGGCAGGCCATCCTCCTGGAGCTGGCCCCCAATCATTTCAGAGGGGCTCAGCGTAAGATCGCGGAGATGGCTGCCAACTCAGCACCGTTCACACACGGGCGCGTGAATAGGCGGTATGGCGACGTGGGGCTGATGTTGCAGGACAACACGGTCACGCGGGTGATCAAGCTGGGCCAGAAGAAGAAGGGCAAAGCAGAGGGCTGTGATACCTGTGGGGGTACTCGCAAGGTCAAGGTTCCTCAGGCTCAAAAGGGGGACCCGGCCTTCATTCCGTGTCCTGATTGTGCTATACCACTAAAACACTGACTGTGGGATAACTGGCTGGTCGAGGAGGGCCGATGCTAGGATTATGGGTTCCTGCCAGAGCGTCTGGCGATAATCTTGTGAAGGTAGTGAAGCCGGTGCTGGCTGGGCATTCGGCGAAGGTCTTGCCGTTCCGGGAGGGGCAGGCGTATATCCCTGTGCCCGAGGGCACGAACCCCGTGATCCTGGGCTTTGGCAGCAAGGTCCTGCAGTTCTTGCAAGACCGTGGCATGGCCCCCAAGGGCAGATCTCTAACCTCGATGCGGGGGAAGATCATCGAACACAACGGGGCCAGGATCATGCTGACCTGGGACCCTGGTATCATCTGGAAAGAAGACCCCACCAACAAGAAGGCCACGGGCTACGCGCGCCTGTGGGAGATCCAGTGGGATGTGGCCCTGGCCATGCGCCTGGAGAAGACAGGCAGTCTGGAGGTGCCTGGGGCTGAAGGCACCCGGTACAGGGATGTGGAGGACTTCAGCACGCTGATTGAGCTGATTGTGAGGGCCAACACCAAGTACAAGCGGCCGATCCCCGTGGCGTGCGACACCGAGACCGTGGGCCTGGACCCATACAACCCCGAGCGCTGGATCGTGGCGATCACCTTCACGTTCAGGCCGGGCGAGAGCTGGGTAAGGTACTTCCCGAAGGGCCTTGATGAGCCGATGGAGCCGGGGGCAGACGGACTGTGGGAGCAGATCCACTGGCTGCTGAATAGCCCGAAGGTATCGACCGTCGGCGCGAACTTCAAGTTCGATATGGGCTGGATGGCCGAGAAGTGGGGGATGGGGTGCACAAACTTCAAGCGGGACACGATCCTGATCGGTAGCCTGCTGGACGAGAACCGGGCGAACAGCGTCAACGTCCATGCCAAGATCTTCACGGAGATGGGGGGCTACGATGACGCGTTCAACGCAGAATTCGACAAGAGCCAGATGGACCTGGTGCCCAGGCCTAGGCTGATCACTTATGCAGGCGGCGACAGTGACGCGGAGTACCGGATCGACCGTCGACTGACGCCTATGTTGAAGCTGGACCCGGCGCTGGCCAACCTGTACCTGCGACTGGTGCACCCGGTGTCCCGGGTATACGAGAAGATCGAGCGCCAGGGGTTGTATATCGACGAGGTCTACTACCGGAAGCTGGGGGTGATGGCAGAGCGCTATCTACGGGCGAAGCACAGACAGCTCGTGAAGGCGTTGCCTGTGAAGCTGCGGTACAAGTACATGGATGACCTGTCCCTGACCAGGCCCGCGATAGTCAAGGACTTTATGTTCAACAAGCGCTTCATGGGGCTGAAGCCGAAGCGGTTCACGCCGAAGAGCGAGCAGCTACTCAAACAGAGGAAGATCACGGAGGCGGAGGCCGAACCGGCCACGGGTAAAGATCACCTGAAGATGTTCGAGAAGGACCTGCCGTGGGTTATGGGGCTGATGGATTGGCGCAGGGCGGGCAAGATCAATGATAACTACATCATCGGGTTCCTGAAGCACCTGAGGGCCGACGGTCGATTCCACCCGACGTATTTTTTGGGGAAGGAAGAGTGGGAGGGAGAAGAGGCCGGAACTAATACTGGACGCACGTCGGCGCGAGATCCGGCTGTTCAGACTACCCCCAAACATAACCCTATCTGGACCCCGAGGCTGAGGCGAGCGTTCATCGCGCCGCCTGGGCATGTGATTCTGTCCGCGGACTATGACCAGGGTGAGCTGAAGATGACCGCGGAGATCGCTGACGAGCCCGCCATGCTGAGGTTCTACCTGGAGGGAGGGCGAGAGGCTGACCTTCACAGCTATACTGGTGCCATGATCAGTGGCAACACGATGGAGCAGTTCACAGCGTTATCGAAAAACGAACGTAAGTCATTGAGGCAGAAGGCAAAATGCTTCAATTTTGGATTGATCTACGGCATGATGGCGAAGGGCTTCGTGAGGTATGCCCTGGACGTGTTCGGCGTGGTGTTCACCTTGCAAGAGGCTGAGGAGGCCATCGAGAAGTTCTTTGCCATGTACCCAGGACTGCGACCGTGGCATGATCGCCAGATCGCGTATGCCAAGACCCACGGCTATGTGCGCAACCCCCTGGGCCGTGTCAGGCACCTGCCGCTAATCAACGCCGTTGACTTCTGGGTATCGAGTAAGCAGGAGAGGCGCGCGATCAACAGCCCGGTGCAGGGCGGGCTCTCAGACCTGACCCAGCTCAGCATCGTGGTCTTGCACGATAGGTATGAGATGGTGCCTTGCGATAACACCCACGACAACCTGAAGTTCTACGTGCCCGAGGAGCACGTGGAGCGAGACGCCGCGCGGATCGTGGAGGTCATGGAGAATCTGCCTACCAAGAAGCTATTCAACTGGCAGCCTAGGCTCAAGTTCACGGTAGGCCTGGAGGTAGGCCCCAACCTGGCAGAGCTGAAGGTGATGAAATTAGCTGCGTAAGTCATTGATTTAGCCGCCAGAATACCGTTCGTCGATTGCCCTTGCAAACGCCTGAATATAGCGTATATTTAGGGGAGAGGTGATGATCAATGCGAACTGACGTACACTCCGAGAAGTCACTCAAGCCTGAGAATTACGAGGTTATTGAGTACATCTACACGAATGCCCCGCCGTTTATGGGTTCAGGTGAGGGCTTCGCTGCGATCATGAAAGAGTTCCGCGCTGACATGGAGCGCATCCAGAAGATGCTCCGCGAGCGTGGTGCGATGATCCACGGCGGCTGGTCTAGCTGCGACCATTGCGGTGCCCATTACCATCACGGTGTTGTTCTTGAGCACCGTCCCACGAAGGAATTGATCACTGTCGGCTGGATATGTGCTGAGGAGCGCTTCGAGATCAGCAACCTGGCCTGGCAGCGCAAGCGCATGGAGAAGGTGATGAAGCAGATCCGTCATCGTCGTGGTCGCTTCGCCAAGCTCCGCACCTTCGCGAAAGAGAACCGCGAGGCCGTGCGTCTCCTTAGCAAGCACAGAGACAACAGCTTCTTGGGGTCCCTTCGTGACCAGCTCATGGCCAGAGGCACTCTCAGTGAGCGCCAGCTTGAGTGCATCCCGAAGGCCGCCGAGAGGCAGGCTAAGTGGGACACCGAGAAGGCCAAGCAGGAGGCCGAGCCCAAGAATCCAGCTCCTGAGGGGCGTGTCGAGATCGAGGGTGAGATCGTCCACGTCAAGCTCCAGGAGAGTCAGTACGGTGACACCTTCAAGATGCTCGTGAAGTGTGACGGGTTCCGCGTCTGGAGCACCGTGCCCAGTTCCCTCGAAGGTGAGGTGAAGGGCCGCCGCGTGAAGTTCACGGCCACCCTCACGCGCAGTGACAAGGATGAGAGCTTCGCGTTCGCCAAGCGCCCGGCGAAGGCCGAGTTCACGGCGGAGGCCGCTTAATAGAAACGGTATAAAAAGGGGATATTTATCCCCTTAATACCCTCTTTCGAATCAAAACGTACCCTTTTCTCGATTTTCTGATTCAGTGAGTGTAGACTTCTCGCATACCTGGAGGAGTCTACCGTGCCCAAAAAGAAGGACAAGAATCAAGAGCCATCCATGACCCCGGAAGAGCTTGAGCAGTCCGAAGCGCTCAAGGCCATGGGGCTCAACACCGACGTGACCCTGATTAAGCGCAGGAAACTGAGCAAGCAGGATCAGGCTGTCTTAGAGTCCAATGCGTTCACGGCCGATGACGAGTTCTCGACCCTGCACGAGGACGACCGCAGGCAGATCATCAACCCACCGTTTCATCTGAGGCTCCTGGTCCATCTGTGTGCCCATAATAACGCCCTGATGCAGAACATCGCGGCGATGGAGGTCAACATAGACGGCACAGGGCACGAGATTGTACCTAAGGATCTAGGCACGTCCGAGGATGAGGCAGACGATAAGCAGCCGCCTGAGGGCGAGGAACCGGTGCCCGTGGCCCCCACCCCCGAGGAGATCGCCGCCGAGGCTGAGCAGAAGAGGAAGCAACAGGTGGCCGAGGATTTTTTCAGCGAGCCCTGGCCTAACACATCGTTCATGACCATGAGGCGCGAGTTGAGACGGGGGCTTGAGGTCACTGGCGTTGCGTATCTGGAGGTGATTCGTAACCCCAAGGGCGAGATCATGTTGGTGAACAACGTTGACCCGACGACCATCAGGCTGGTGAGGCTTGACATGGCTGTGGTCAAGGACATCACGCTCATGCGTAGGGGCCGGGAGATGAATGTGAAGCTCCTGACCAGGGAGAGGAGATACATGCAGCGCACCGGTAGTGTGCGGGCGGAGAATGTGGCGGGCACCCCGAAGATCGAGAGGGGCAAGGGAATGGTCTTTTTTAAGGAATATAAGGCCAGCCGTGAACTGAATAAAATGACCGGTGCCTGGGAGACTGCGGATAAGCCAGTCGCGATGCCCGACCGGGCCAGCGAGCTGATTATGTTCACGGTGAACAAGATGCCGGGGACCCCGTATGGTGTGCCGCGGTGGATCAATCAGACCCCCAGTATCCTGGGCTCACGTAAGGCCGAGGAGCTGAATCTGGACTTTTTCAACAGTGGCGGGCTACCCCCGGCGATGATCATTATCCAGGGCGGTGTCCTGACCGAGGTGGTCAGGCAGCAGATCCAGACCTACCTGAGCGGCAAGGGGGCGAGCAAGAACCGGGCGATGGTCATCGAGGTACACGCGGCCGGTGGGGACATGGACAAGCCGGGCAACGTCAAGGTGCTAGTCGAGAGATTCGGATCTGAGCGCTTGAAGGACAGCATGTTCGAGGTCTACAACACGAACAACGAGAAACGCGTGCGGTCCAGTTTCCGTTTGCCGCCGCTGTTCGTGGGCAAAAGTGAGGACATGAACTTCGCGACGGCCAAGACCTCGTACATGATCGCAGAGGCCCAGGTGTTCAAGCCCGAGCGCGAGGAGTTCGACGAGGTGATGAACAAGACGATCATGAGGGAGATCGCCCCAGATTTTATATTTCACTCCCTGGCCATCACCCTGCGCGACGTGGACAGCCAGATCAAGGGCGTTGAGCTTGCGATCAAGGCCGGGGCCATAACTAACAAGGATGTGGTGGAGACCCTGAACGAGATCGTCGATTTGACCTTTGAGGTCCCTGAAGAGGTTGAGATGATCAAGCCGCCTGCCCCACCGATGCCCCCAGGGGGTATTCCCGAGGGGGTTCCTAATGGGGAGGGGGGCGAATCCCTGCAGCGGGCTATGAAGATGGGCATGGAGGAGGTGATCCACCTGGCTCAGGAGTGGGCGGTGATGACCGTCGGCGAAAAAGAGCCGAGCCCAGACGCCAGGAAGACCATGGTCAGGATCGTGAAGAACCTGCCGGAGCAATACAAGGCGATGTTCCATCACCTGGCGGCTATCAATATGATGGCTGGGTATGGCCACGATCCCGCGGGGGCCGATCAACTCAGTGAGATTGCAGCCTTGGCCATCCACCAGGATCATGACCACGGCGATGGTTGATATAGCGGCTGCCCCGACTAGAGCGACAACGGAGTCCAGAGCCCCCCAGGCCACGACAGTACGCCGCGAGGCCTTTCTGGCCATCGAGGACTCCCTGGCCATCCCCACATTCAACTCCTGGAAGCGAGAGGCTTCCTCTGTGGTCCAGAAGATTGCTGACCGGTTTCAGGCCGGGGACATCAACGGGGCATTCGCGGCCGTCGAGGAGCTGGACCTGGGGCCTGTGGCTCGCAGGCAAGAGCGCAGGGCCCGGTTCACGGGGGAGATGGCTGTGATCTTTGGGGCTACCGACTTCGCGCGGGCCAGGAACACCCGATTCGCGAAGGAACAGGTGCCGGAGGTGGTTGACAGGGCGGTCGAGATCTTCCAGATGACGCTGATAGACACGAATGAGGTGGTTAGGAGAGAGGCTCGGATATTCCTACAGCAGAAGCTGGACGAGAAGGAAGGCCGGGTCCCTATGCAGAAGCTGGTGGGTTCGTTCGCCGTGGATCTAGGGCAGAGGGCCATTGGCGCTGGCGGCCAGAATATCTTGCTAGCGAGCAGCCTGCATGCCTCCAGGTTAGGGAGCTGGGGATTCACTCAGGAGGCTACGGCGCGAAACGTCCAATTCTACCGGGTGTCGGAGCAGTTAGACATCCGGACTTGCCCCGTTTGTCGGGAGATGAACGGCAAGGTATTCTCAGTCGCCGGGGCCGCGGATAAGCTGAATCGCTGGCTGTCTGTGGACAACCCGAACGACATGAAGACTATCGCCACATGGCCCAGCCAGAGCAGGGCCGGGATACGGAACCTCAAGGCGATGAACACCGAGCAGCTCTCGGGAGCTGGCTGGGACACGCCGCCATATCACCCATTCTGTCGAGGGGTATTGAGGAAGAGCAGGAAGGGCCCGACCGTAGGGGCCCCGGGGGCCTTGGAGCCGGGTGTGGCTCCTCGTGTCAGGCCTGGGCGTTCAGCTCTGCCTCTGGATCAGTATGCCAAGCAATTCGACGATCCGAATATCACGGCGGGCGCGATCCTGGATGATCTGTCACCATCCGTCAGGAGAGAGGTGATCGAGAATGACATTAACCTGAGGAGGCTGCGGGCTACCGATACCGTTCACAAGGTGGACGGGGCATGGACTACGGAAAGGCTGGCTGTGCACGATAGCATTCTTGGTGACATATTCACGACCGACGCGGTGGCCGCGGCCACGCCAGAGGCAGGGGTGGCTCCCAGATTCACTATGCTCGGGGGCCGTGGTGGATCGGGTAAGGGGGCCCTGGAGGGCAGGGTATTCGATCCGAAGACCAACATCGTCCTGGACCCGGACAAGATCAAGGCGGGGCTGCCAGAATTCAGGGGCTGGAATGCTGCCCAGGTGCATCAGGAGTCCTCATTCATATTCGCCGAGGCCCATAGAATCGCGCGGGACCTGAGACTGAACGTGGTCAGTGATGCCACGATGCGCGACCTGGCCAAGGTGCAGGGGCTGTTGAAGGACTTCAAGAAGTCGGGGTATAGCATCGAGGGCCATTATATGTTCTTGCCTAGGCAGGACGCCGCTCTGAGGGCTGTGACCCGGTTCCTGGCAAGCGGGCCGAGAAAACGTGGCAGATATGTGCCGGTGGACGTGGTCCTGAATAACATCGACAACGATGCCAACTTCCAGGCATTGAAGTCGTTTTTTGGGCGCTGGTCGATCTGGGATAACCAGGTCCCCAAAGGGAGATCCCCTCTCTTTGTTGGGGGTAAAGGGGTGGCGTTCCCTTGATCCGTGTTATGCTCTAAATGTAGAGGTGCATATTCTATGGTCATGAGAGCTGACGGCAAAGACGAGATCAGATTCAAGGACAGGCTAGTCACCTTCGAGGAACTGGATGACGAGGTGACAAAACGTGGCCTTGAAGAGGCGCGTGCTATTCCCCAGGAAGAGATTGACGCTACGATCCGGAAACTGGGACACGGTGATCGACTTGATCAGGTCCGTGAGGGAGGCTCAGTGACCAGGCATTTTCTGACCATGTTGCTGTGCGTGTCTCTGGGCGTGGTCGCGCAGGTGGCCGTGTGGGCGGTTGACGTATATGGCCGTGAGCATGACGCTCCAGTGATCGGAGAGGCCCCCTTTGATAGCCCTATCCCGTTCATCGGGCGATTCAGGGAGGTGTTCGCGGGGCCCGATGATCCGTTCCCGGGTGAAGATGTGCGCGAGTATTGCGCCACGATGTCATCGGCGTACAGCACTATACTGAAGCGCAGGCACGCGGGGATTCCAATAGGTATGGTCAGAAAGTGGCTGGCTGAGTCCCTTGCCTTGGGCGGGGATAAGGTGGAGATAGTCAGGGCACTAGAGCAAACGGACGAGGCTTATTCTGGTGATGGGTTCAATGATACCCAGGTCTGGTTCGCTCGCGGTCAGGCGTGTATGGACAGCCGACTTGAGGGCACCTGGTATACCTACGATTGGCAAGGCGACCCCAACTACCCTAAGTCCTTTGATCCCAGGACACAGGAAAGGCTACCCCAACCTAAACGCACCACGATATAGACACGCGGGCTAGTTAGTATCACCATGCAGTCTACTGTCCACACGTGTGGATGGCCGGAGCGCATGCGTGACAATCTCCCTTTGTAAGAATATGTTTGAGCGGACGTGGGTGGCCAAGCCATCTACGAGCCGTCGTCAATTCCTGCTATTTGCAGCGGCCTGTAGAAGCGCCGCGGCTGCCCGCGAGCGCGGCGTAAGCCAGCAGGTGGCCTGCGAGAACTTCCTGGAGGATATGAGACGGGCGTGCCGGAACGATAAGCACCGGAGGCTGATCGGTGTCTCGCGTGCAGCCGCGTGCAGGCGCGCGCGCGAGGGCCTGGGGGGGCGTCAGGGACGGTCTGATAAAGGCAAGAAGAGCGTGACAGAGAGAGTCAGGGACATGCTCTTGGAGAGCCTGAAGGCAGTCCATCTCCCTGGACAAGGGAGGCGGCAATGCCCGCCTGGCATGAGGATGAGGGGCGGCAGGTGTGTGCAGGTACGGAAGCCCAAGCAGGGCCCGAATGATTTGACTGTGGATGACCTAGCCACTGAGGGCGGGTTACTTAGTCCCCAGCAAGGCCCCGAGAAGTGCCCACCGGGCAAGGTGAGGGAACCTGTCACTGGGCGATGCGTTCCCAAGAGAAGGCGATGATTTAATTCTGTCCACACGTGTGGACAGGTAGGCTAATTAGTTCTAGGGTGACCTGACATGGAGCACTTTTTGAAGATCAAGAAGGTCGATGAAGAGCTTCAGATAATCTACGCGGAAGTCTACGCGCCGGATCTCCCTGATAGCCAGGGGGACTTCATGAAGACCGAGGAGATCAGGAAGATCGCTCACGGCTTCCTGGTAGCGGGTAGAGGGCGGCAGATTGATCGCCAGCACGATAACCGAAGGGTCGGCGCAGATCTCGTCGAGTCCTTCATCGCAAGGGACGGCGATCCGGACTTCATCTTCGGGGCGTGGGTTGTAGGGATACAACTAGGCGACGTGGAGTGGCAGGCTGTCAAGGATGGCGAGATCAATGGCCTCTCGTTTGAGGGGTTTGTGCATGCCAGGGGCGCTGTACTTGAGATCGAGCTGCCGGATCAGATCGAGGGGATCACGAAGGTGGCGAATGAGGCGAAGCCTCATGATCACAAGTTCGTGGTCACCTTTAGCAAGGAAGGCGACGTATTAGGAGAGGCGCTGGCAGGGAAGGGGGACGCGAACCATACGCACAAGATAGTGCGGCCGACGCTGACCGAGGACGGACCTAACGGGGAACCTGCACACCGGTTCTCATTCTTGGAGGCCTTAAATGGCAATAGTGAAGATTAAGGTCACCGAATTGTTTGACGGAGATGTCCGGTGGATTTCTCTTGTAAAGCGGGGAGCCAATAGGCTACCCATTAAAATCCTAAAGGCTGAGGAGGAAAAAGCAATGGGAATTGATCTGGGAGCCATGCTCTTTCGCAAAAGGGACGGCCAGCGTGCCACCCCCGCAACTGACGAGCTGACCATCGCAGCGGTTGTCATCCGTAAGGATGAGAAGTACACCGACAAGCTGATCGCGAAGGTCAAAGAACTCGGTCTGAAGGTCGAGGACAAAGAGGAGGATGACAACGTCATCATTCTCAAGCAGGAAAACTGGACGGACGACGAGAGTCAGATGGTCTCGATGAGGCTGAATGACGATGTCGGGATCATCTTGGGGGGTAACGCCAAGAAGTTTTTCGATCCGTTTTCCGACAGCATGGACTTCGACGAGAACGTGAGCACGAAGGGCTTTTTCCCTGGGCTGGCAATGTCCATGGAGGCTCTGATGAGCACGGTCTCCGGGATCATGCGCAACTCCGAGAAGCGCCAGGACGCAGGCGGCTTGATCGAGAGCGCGCTGGATGCTCACAAGTCGTTCGTCATGAGTCTGACTAAGAAGCTGCCGATGGTGGCTTTCAAGCTGGAGGACCTGGACGGCTTCGAGATCATGAACAAGGGTGCCTGCACCGAATGTGGCAAAGCCAAGGCCGAGCATGAGACGAGTCATGATCGCGCCGCTGGTGAGGGCACGGACTTCCAAGGCTGCCCGCCTGGCACGCAGCGCGACGACAAGGGCAACTGCGTCGAGAGCGCGGCCGAGGAACAGGGCCACGGTATTATTGGGGCCGGTGCAGGGGCCGAGGCGACGACTGGCGACGATGGCGCGGCTATCGGCGCGACGAAGAGCCCTGGCAACCCGGACGAGAACAACGCCAACCTGAGTCCTCGGGCTGATTGCCCGGCCGGTCAGCATCTGGTCGACGGGAACTGTGTCCCGATGGAGACTGGCGCAACGAACCAGCCGCCTCCGCCCGTAGGTACGGGTGCCGGGCAGCAAGGGGCCGAGACGGGCGAGATGCTCAAGGCTCTGACTAAGGTCACGGAGACGATGCAGGCCGTTACGAACGCAATCACTGGCCTGACGACGAAGGTCGACAAGCTCGAAACGGACTCGGGCAAATCTCAGGACCGCCTGAACAGCGTGGAGGAAGCCGCGAAAGCAGCGACTAAAGCTGTGGAGGGCACGGCCCTGGTGGGCACCATTACCCAGCCGGAAGACTTGGATGGGATGCGTGCCGACCGGACGCGCAAGGATGAAGCGCAGGTGAAGAAAGGCTTCTGGGGAAACACCCAGATGGAGAAGATGTTCAACGCTGACTTCACCGCTGACCTGAAGGAATAGGCGGCGATAGGGCCTAAATACCACGCTGAAAAATAACACTAGGAACTGGAGGATCTACGATGACCGACAACAAGAAACTTATCCAGAAGGCGGACTGGACGGTAGGTGACCTGACCTCAGAAGGCGGATTGCTGAACCCTGAGCAGACGGATGAGTTTATCCGGAAGCTGGTTCATGTGCAGCCCACGATTCTGCGGGATGCACGCGTCGTCCGGATGAATGCGCCCGTGCGCAAGATCAACAAGATCGGCTTCAATACCCGTATCATGGCGGCGGCTCCGTCGTCTGGCACGGCGCTGGGTGCCGGTCTGCGTTCTCGTCCCACGACCGAGCAGGTGACGCTGACGACCAGCGAGGTGATCGCTGAGGTTCGGCTGCCTTACGACGTGATCGAGGACAACATCGAGCGCGGCACCATCGACGACAACATCGCGTCTGGCCCAGCGGCTGGCAGCGGTATCAGCCGGGATGGCATCAAGGACACGATCATGACCTTGATCGCCGAGCGTGCGGCCATCGACCTGGAAGAGCTTGCTCTCCTGGGCGATACCGGCTCCGGCGACCCCTACCTGGCTCTCCAGGACGGGTGGTTGAAGCTCTCGGGTGTCGTGAACTTCGTGGACAACGGATTCGCGACGGTCAGCAAGGACCTGTTCAAGGCCGGTCTCAAGACCATGCCTGACCAGTACCTGCGCAATCTGGCGGCTCTCCGCCACTACGTCTCCATGGACCAGCTCATCGAGTATCGTGACACGTTCGCGACTCGCGAGACGGCTCTGGGCGATGCGCAGTTGCAGGGCACGGGTCCGGTCTTCGGCTTCGGTGTCCCGGTCAACGCGGCACTGCAGCTCCCGAACGCGAGCGGCATGTTGACCAACCCTCTGAACCTGATCTGGGGTATCCAGCGTCGGGTGACGATGGAGGTCGACAAGGACATCCGCACGCGGGAGTTCATCATCGTTCTCACGGCCAGGGTGGCTGTCGAGATCGAGGAGGACGAGGCCGTCGTCAAGTACACCAACATCGGCTAAACAGGCCGTTGAGGGGTGGGACTGGTAGCATTAGGCCCGGGGTGGATACAAGCCCCGGGCCATGATGCCCTAACTTTGTAAGCTGGAGGAGCGAGCATGTCGCATCAAGATCATTTTGACAGGAATACTCACAAGGGCCGCGCCCTGGATGACGGTTCTCTTGGCGTGTTCGCCAATGCCCTTCTCCAGATCACGGGTGTTGTGGTGGACGGTGAGACCGTTACGGTGGGAGCTGAAGTCTACGAGTTCGATGATGACGCAAGCGTGGTCGCGGGCAATATCCTGGTCGACGTTACCGGTGACCTGACTGCAGCGAACGCTTTGGCCAAGCTCACACTGGCCATCAACGCCAGCGGCAAGAGCGGCGTCCGTGCAGAGGACCCGGTTGACGGTGTCAACATGGATCTGATCGCTCAGAAGGCCCACGACAACGTGTCCGCAAACGTCGCCCTGGCCGAGACTATCGGCAATGGGGCCATCGACACGGCTATGCAGTTCGGCAAGAAGGGCACCCCGCCTATGAAGCTCACGCGCAGCCCGAGTGCCCTTGAGGTAGTCGCCGGTCGCATGAAGTGGTTTTTCGACCGTGAGGTCAGTGCGGTTCAGGTCCATGTCCGCACCACAGCGGGCGTTGTGAAGGCCTGGGACGGCGGAGACGGCTTCAACGACACCGAGGTCACGCTCGACAACGGTGGGGCCGTCGACTGGGTGGCCACCGACCGAGTTACGCTCGACGCGGTTCTATAAGGCTCGATCTAGGGGGGTGGAGTCTGGGTGTCAGGCCTGCTATATTGCGGGCCTGATGTCCGTTTAACCCACTAAAAGAGGAGGAGACGCGATGGGCATGGTGAAACTGGAGCTGGCACGCGCCAAGAATTACACGCTGGTGATCCCCGCGGGGCACAGGAAGGGCGTTGCCCAGTCATTCCACGAGGGTAAGGAATACATGGTCGACGATGCGACCGCCGAAGTTCTCCTATCCAAAGTCGACCCCTTGGGCAATGATGTATTCAGGATCGTGATGGACGAGCCTGAGGAGCCTGCCGAGGAAGAGGAGGTAATATCCCTGGTCGAGAAAAAGACGGCCGAGGCCAAGCATCGAAAAGAGGCGAAGGCCAGGAAGACAAAGGCCAGGAAAAAGGGCAAGGGCAAGACGCTGGACGTTGAGAATATGCAGATCACCTCGAAGCCCAGCAAGCGCAAGAAGAAAAAGCCTGCAGCCGAGGGAGGTGACTCTGAAGATGCTGGTGGGGACCTCCCGTCTGAACTGATTGAAGTATGACCTGAGGGGGTTCTGTAGATGGCGAAGCTCGCCAGTGTCGAAGATTTGCGGCGACGGGGTGGGTTTAAGTCTCTCGACGACCTGCTCGAAACGCTGGCCTCCTACCTGGAGGCCGCTACCTTTCATCTGGCAGAGTCCCTGCGCATCGACACGTTCGACCGAACTGACGACAACGCCGACATATTCTACCTCGACTCCAATGAGGAGCCGTTCGTTACGGGGGGCGGCGCTGGTCTGCGCAGTCACGGGCATGAGCACCACACCACACACCATCACTCTGATGCCCATGGATTTCCCAAGCTATACCTGCGCAATGCGTTCGTGGACAATGACCAGACGAACTTCCCGGTGCTCATCGAGCGGGCGCTGAACCACGAGGACTTCTCGGGGACCGAGCCGCTGCAGACCATCGAGGTGCCCCAGGTGGCGATCAATTTCGAGAAGGCCATCCTGACGATCACCGACTCCGATACCCTTATCTCGAAGCTGTTTATCGGGCCCCACGTGGACCGTGAATTCTTGCGTGTGAGTTACACGTCAGGCTTCACGACCAAGAATGAGGCGGATGGCTTTGGCAAGATATTCAAGGGTGTGCCAGGCTGGCTTGAGGAGGCCGCGATACTCACGGCGCTCAAGTTGTTCGGGACGACCGGTAAGTGCTCGAAAGAAGATGCGGCCCGGTGTCTGGCGCTCTCCCTGATGCTGCCACAGTTCCTCGACAAGCATATCCGATTCGTGCCGAACGCCAGGAAGCCGATCAACTATCCATGATAAAGACAGGGGGATAGCATGGGCGAGTTTATCGGTGCCGAGATTAAAGGGGGCAAGGCTCTCGAAGTGTTCTTCAGGCGGCTGGGGGACCAGCTCACCAGTGAGCAGGTGCTGGATACGGTGGGGGCCTTGTTGCTCGATAGGCATCGGAAGCGGTTCCTGGACGAGGTGAACCCTGATGGGGTGCCCTGGGAGCCGAGCATCGCTGGCTTTTTCCGTAGGGGAGAGGGCGACACCGGCACCCTGTTTGACACCGGGTCTCTATTCAACAGCATTGACCTGTTCAGGAAGTCTTCGAACGTCAGGTCTATTGGCGTGAACCCGTCGACCCGAAACAGGGAGACCGGTGAGCCGGTGGAGAATTACGCTCTGATACACCAGCTCGGGCTGGAAGGCCAGCCGAAGCGTGAGTTCCTGGGGTTCGGCGCAGATGACGGGTCGGCTGTGGAGGCCGTGATGCTGTCACTATTCAAGCGAGCCGCTAGAGCCGCGAGGACGAGGTAAATGGCTAACCCGGTTGACGATGCGATTCAGGATCTGATTACCAAGATCAATGCCCTGCCCGAGGTCCAGGATAAGACCCTGTATGTGTACACCCAGGAGAAGCTCCTGAGTGACTTGGAGGGGGTAGAATTCCCGGCCGTAGGGGTGATCTATAGCGGCATGGTCAAGGTCGGTGAGCAGAAGCAGGGGCGGACTCAGATGCTTTCAGCGGACGTGGTGTTGACCATGGGTGACTTGTGCGAGGCCACGTATGGTGACGCTGACGAGAAGCCCGCGGCCACAGAGTTACTGGACAAGATTCGTAACCAGATCATCGCTGAATGTGAGACGGCCCCTGGGGGCCATAAATGGTGGTTTCAATTCGAGGTCCCTGCATATTTGACGATCACCCGGTCGACGAGCACGGACACGGCCAAAGGAAAGGCCCAGATTCTAATGTATGTACAGCGCTGGTCTACCCGCGTGATAGTGGGCATCGGGGCTGTGACTGCAAGCACCTAGGCGTCCACACGTGTGGACAAGCGGGCTAATTAGTTCTAGTTTCTACCCTGGAGGATTGCTGAAATGATCAAGGTAAGGCTCACCAGGGGCTGCACGGTCAGTGGGATATTGCACCCGCGCGGTACGATCATCGAGGTAGAGAATTACATTGCCGAGCGCATGGAGAAGAGGGGCGTGGGAGAGCCGCTGGTTAGCGGTTTAATACTTCCATCGTCAATCCGGAAATCGAAGAAAGGCAAGCCTAAGAAACAGCAACGCGACCACGAGGGGGATTAAAACATGGCAGGTCAAACTTGCGTAGTAACGCAGTATTTTAGTGGTCAGGGCCCAGTGCTCCTGGCAACGCGCGATCCCAGTACAGGAGCCCCCGAGGGTTTTCTGCCCGTGGGGAACGTGTCGTCCTTGGTCATCGCAATCGAGCGCGAGGAGTTTGAGCACAAAGAGTCCTGCTCAGGGGCCCGTGCCATCGACCTCACGATCACCCAGGAAATTTCCGCGACCGTCACCATGGTGATGGAGTCGATCAACAAGGAAAACCTGGCGCTCGCCCTGTTCGGCACCGAGGCAGTGATTGCCGGGGCGTCGGTGGTTACCGAGAACATCATCGCGCGCCTCGACAAGTTCGTGCCGCTGGCCCATATCAAGGTCAGTATGGTGGTCGTGACGGGCGCGGCGGGTACACCTGTCTTCGTGCTGGACACGGACTACACCGTGAATCTGGAGTTCGGCACTATCTGTCCTCTGAGCACGGGGGCGATTACCGAGGATTTACCTCTTGAGGTCGATTATGATTTCGCCTCCCAGGAGGAGGTCCAGGCTATCACCTCCAGCACGCCGCCCGAGCGGGCGATGCGCTTCGAGGGGTTGAACACTGCCGCAGACCCGAACAAGGAGCTGTTGGTCGACGTGTTCCGGTTCGCGGCAGCGCCGCTCGCGCGCCGGAGCGCAGGTCGACGCCCGGATCGCGAATCTCCAAGCTGAGCACGCTGCGGGCGTCCGGCCGATTTGGCAAAAGTGCCAGTTCTTTCAGCTCGTCCTCGAAGCGGCTGCTCGACAGCAACACGCCGTCGGCGTCGAAGGCGTACGTTTCGCCGCTCGCCCCGGGCCGCGCGACGTTGAGGATCT
>LAZR01000504.1_pt1 | contig 30612 bp, 27 predicted proteins | sample 329461 | NCBI WGS metagenome assembly LAZR01 (sample SAMN03002196, study PRJNA259156) | marine sediment metagenome | biome: sea floor; feature: Hydrothermal impacted sediments; material: marine sediment; isolation source: Loki non-amplified sample from Loki's castle hydrothermal vent sediment ...
TGACAATATTTACGCGAATTAACTAATGAAGGTTGTTGTGTTTGAGTGTTCATGCTTTTACTACTTTATGAATTTTATGCGTTATTCATACCTAAAGCTCTCACTAAAACTATCTATAAGTGCTTATATTACAAGCAATAGTGATAAAAGGTGGTATACAGGGATAAGCGTGCCACGTCAGCAATAAGCATACATTTATGAACCTACAGCACTTTCAACGTTTTCAAAGCATTTACGCATCAGTACTACTGTGTGCTTACGTATTAATTAATAATACAGTAAACGCTACAACCCAAATAATGGAAGCCCAAAGAGAAGGGGCTTTAACTTTTTTAGCGTGGGAACCATTTGTTTGGGAGTATTCAAGTGCCTTGAGTACTTTGCTTATATTCCCTATTTTAATTTGGTTTTTAAGATACTTACCTTTTAATTGGCAAAACATTACGGCCTCTTTAGGTATGTGCTTTGGTGCCTCTATTATATTTAGCGTGTTACACGTTGGTATTATGGTGGGGGTTCGTAAATTCATATATTTGTTGAATGATGGGTCTTACAACTTTGGACTTAGCTGGTTTGAGCTTATTTATGAATACCAGAAAGATGCTATAAGCTTTGTGTTTTTCATCGTACTTATCAAAGTATATCAATACGTGGTGCAGCAGTTACTAGGTGAAGCCTCTTCAATTGAAGAAAGTGAGCTGCAAACAACATCGACCATAAACCGCTTATTAGTTAAAAAGCTCGGTAAGGAATTTATTATAAAAATAGAGGATGTTGATTGGCTTGAATCGTCAGGTAATTATGTAAACCTACATATAGGCTCACGTATATATCCGTTAAGGGCAACGCTTACAGCATTGAGCAAACAACTTGAAGTACAGGGGTTTTGTAGAATTCACCGCAGCCATGGCGTAAAACTCGATAAAGTGGAGTCCATTACACCACTCCCCAGTGGCGACAGTGAAATAAAACTAACAACAGGTAAAGTACTTAATCTATCTAGACGCTATAAAGAGCAATTTAAACTTCAACTAAAATAAAAAGGCTACCTAAATAGCCTCTATTGTTATTTTTTAACAGGTCGTTTCCAGCCAGTTAAATTACGCTGCTTAGAGCGTGCGATTGCTAGTTGATCATCTTCAACAGTACTGGTGATCACAGAGCCTGCACCAATTGTTGCAGTTGCACCTATATTTACAGGGGCAACGAGTGATGAATTAGAGCCAATAAAGGCATTATCGCCAATAATAGTTTTTGCTTTATTAACACCATCGTAGTTACAGGTAATAGTGCCTGCACCAATATTTACTTTTTCGCCAATTTCAGCATCACCTAAATAACTTAAGTGGTTGGCTTTAGAGCCTTTACCTAATCGGGTTTTTTTCATCTCTACAAAGTTACCAATGTGCGAGTCTTCTTCCATTACAGCGCCAGGGCGAAGGCGAGCATAAGGACCCAGCGTACATTTATCAGCAACTGTGGCATCTTCAATCAGTGTATTAGCTTTAATGACAACGTTATCGCCAATACTACAATTTTTAAGTACGCAGTTTGGACCTATTTGTACATTGTTACCAAGCGTGACCGTGCCCTCAAAAATAACGTTTATATCAATTAATACGTCTTCGCCTGTTTTAACATCGCCACGTACATCAATACGCGCCGGGTCGGCTAGGGTGGCACCATTTAACATTAACTCTTCTGCTTGCCATGCTTGATAAGCACGCTCTAAGCCTGCAAGTTGTACGCGGTTGTTTGCGCCTTCAACTTCCATTGCATGATCTGGCTGCGCTGAAGTAATCTCTACACCTTCACTGTGAGCCATAGCAACAATATCTGTAAGGTAGTATTCGCCTTGTGCATTGTTGTTAGATAGATTGCCTAACCATGTTTTTAAAAGCTTACCGTTAACCGCCATAATGCCGGTGTTTACTTCGCTAATAAGTAACTGCTCTGCACTTGCATCTTTTTGCTCAACAATACCAACAAGCTTGCCATTTTGACGCAGCATACGTCCGTAACCATTTGGGTTAACCAAATTAACTGTTAATACCGCTAAACCATTTTTAGGTGTTTCAGCTAATAAGCGCTCAAGCGTTGATTGCTTTGTAAGTGGTACATCGCCGTATAAAACAAGTACGGTGTCGTCGTCATTAATGTGTGGGTTAGCTTGAGCTACTGCGTGGCCAGTACCAAGTTGCTCTGCTTGGAGTACCCAATTTACATCGTTATCGGCAAGTTGTTTTTGTAATAGTTCGCCGCCGTGTCCGTAAACTAAGTTTGTGGTTGTTGCACCTAATGCCATCGCATTATCAATAACATGCTGCACCATTGGTTTACCTGCAACGTTGTGCAGAACTTTAGGTAGAGCAGAGCGCATACGAGTACCTTTACCCGCAGCAAGAATAACTGTTGTTAGAGCCATTAAAACAATTTCCTTTTTTCGTTGTTTTAGCTAAATAAGTTTTATGTTTGATCAGAAGATTACGTAAATCACTTCTTGTGCAAATACTCAGTAGGTTAGTTTATTAGTACTGAATCTTGACTGAAAAACACACTTAATTGAATGGCGTTATTGTAGCGAGGATTGGTTAAGGATATAAGTGTAAATATGTAGATAACAATCTGATAAACCCATTATTTAGCATTTATAAAAAACGGCTATTAAATATCTAAATTATAGGCACAAAAAAGCCCACTCAAAGTGGGCTTTTTACAAACCGGATAGGCTTACTTATGACGTAATTGCTGAATTACGCGTAACTGAGCAACTGCTTCTGCCAGTCGCGTAGCCGCTTGCTGATAATCAAACTCAACAGCTGACGAATTCGCCATATGTTCTTCAGCTTCACGTTTAGCTTTTTGTACAGAATCTTCATCTAAATCTTCACCACGAACCGCAGTATCTGCAAGAATCGTGATGTGATTTGGTTGAACTTCTAATGTACCGCCAGCAACATATATCACATCTTCGTGACCAAATTGCTTAACTAAACGTACCATACCAGGTTTAAGGGCAGTTAGTAGTGGAGCATGACCTAGGTTTACACCCAGCTCGCCTTCACTACCAGATACTTGAATCGATTCAACAAGACCAGAGAACAAACTCTGCTCAGCGCTTACTACGTCAAGATGTACAGTCATAGCTGTCATACTACCCTCCTAGTTACATGCCTTTGGCTTTTTCTTGAGCTTCTTCGATAGAGCCAACCATGTAGAACGCTTGCTCTGGAAGGTCATCAAACTCGCCGTTTAAAATGCCTTTAAAGCCAGCAATTGTATCTTTTAGTGATACGTATTTACCAGACGCGCCTGTAAACACCTCTGCCACGAAGAATGGCTGAGATAGGAAACGTTGGATTTTACGTGCACGAGATACAAGTTGCTTATCTTCGTCAGAAAGCTCGTCCATACCTAGGATTGCAATGATGTCTTTAAGTTCTTTATAACGCTGAAGAACTGTTTGAACGCCACGTGCAATACCATAGTGCTCTTCACCAATTACTTGTGGATCAAGCTGACGTGAAGATGAATCAAGTGGGTCTACCGCTGGGTAGATACCAAGCGATGCGATATCACGTGAAAGTACTACTGTTGCGTCTAAGTGAGCAAAGGTAGTTGCTGGAGATGGATCTGTTAAATCATCCGCAGGTACGTATACCGCTTGGATTGAAGTAATTGAACCCGTCTTAGTAGAAGCGATACGCTCTTGAAGCACACCCATTTCTTCAGCAAGTGTAGGCTGGTAACCTACCGCTGATGGCATACGACCAAGTAGTGCAGATACTTCTGTACCAGCAAGTGTATAACGGTAGATGTTATCTACGAAGAAAAGTACATCGCGACCTTCGTCACGGAACTTTTCAGCCATAGTAAGACCTGTTAACGCTACGCGTAAACGGTTACCTGGAGGCTCGTTCATCTGACCGTATACAAGCGATACTTTATCAAGTACGTTTGAATCGTTCATCTCATGGTAGAAATCGTTACCCTCACGTGTACGCTCACCAACACCTGCGAATACTGAGTAGCCGCTGTGCTCGATTGCGATGTTACGGATAAGTTCCATCATGTTTACGGTTTTACCAACACCGGCACCACCGAATAAACCAACTTTACCACCTTTAGCAAACGGACATACAAGGTCGATAACCTTGATACCTGTTTCTAAAAGTTCAACTGAACTTGATTGCTCTTCGTAAGAAGGCGCTGCACGGTGAATAGACATACGGTCTTCTTCGCCGATTGGACCCGCTTCATCGATTGGCTCACCAAGTACGTTCATGATACGACCAAGTGTTGCAGTACCAACTGGAACTTGAATCGATTCACCTGTATTCATAACTAAAGCACTACGACGTAAACCATCAGTAGTACCCATAGCGATAGTACGCACTACACCGCCACCTAGCTGTTGTTGGACTTCTAAAGTCAAACCAGCTAAATCGCCATCTGTAACTCTTAGTGCGTGGTATACCGCTGGCACGCTATCTTGTGGAAATTCAATATCCACAACGGCGCCGATAATTTGGACGACCTTACCTAAACTCATGTCTATTCCTCTCGTTAATCTTTACCCGAAGCATTAAACTGCTGCTGAGCCAGAACAAATCTCACTAATTTCTTGTGTGATTGCTGCTTGGCGAGCCTTGTTATAAACAAGCTGTAGCTCATCCATAAGGTCACCTGCGTTATCAGTTGCAGCTTTCATTGCAACCATACGAGCAGCTTGTTCAGAGGCAGCATTTTCTACTACACCTTGGTATGCTTGAGACTCAATAAAGCGTACTAATAAAGACTCTAAAATAGCCTCTGGGTTTGGCTCGTATAAGTAATCCCATGTGTGAGCAGATACTTCTTCTTCAGCTTTTGGCAAAGGGAGTAACTGATCTATAATTGGCTCTTGCTTCATGGTATTAACGAACTTGTTATATACCAAGAATAAACGGTCTATTTTGCCTTCAGAAAATGCATCAAGCATTATTTTTACAGGACCAATAACATCTTGTACTGAAGGTTTATCTCCTAGGCCCGCTTTTTTAGCGAGTAGTTGACCACCAAAACGTTGGAAGAAACCAGCTGCTTTACTACCTAAAGTAGCAAATTCAGCATCAACACCTTTTTCTTTCCACGCTTTAACATCAAGTGCAACTTTCTTAAACTCGTTTGAGTTTAGACCGCCACACAGACCACGGTCTGTAGAGATAACAATATAACCAACTCGTTTTACTTCACGATCTTTTAAGAACGGGTGAGTAAAATCAAGATTTGCTTGAGCAACACGACCAATTACTTCACGTAATTTGTCAGCGTATGGACGGCTTGAAGCAACGCGTTCTTGCGCCCTTTTCATTTTAGACGCAGCAACCATTTCCATTGCGCTAGTGATCTTTTGAGTATTTTTAATACTCCCGATCTTGCTTTTAATCTCTTTTCCGCTGGCCATGACTCTCTCTCCGAATCAAGGTGTGCTTTAGTTTCCTAAAGCTCACCATTAATAACTAAATTACCAAGTTTGCGTAGACTTGAACTTCGTTAGAAGTTCTTTAAGCTGCGCTTCGATCTCGGCATTTAAGTTACCAGTTTCATTGATTTGAGCCACAAGCTCTGCGTATGTGCTACTTGCATAAGAAAGTAAAGCAGCTTCAAAGTCACCGATTTTTGAGATTTCGATGTCTTGAAGGAAGCCTTTTTCAGCAGCAAATAACGACAAAGACATATCAGCAACAGACATTGGCGCGTACTGTTTCTGCTTCATTAGCTCTGTTACACGCTCACCATGCTCAAGTTGAGCACGAGTTGCATCATCAAGGTCAGACGCGAACTGCGAGAACGCAGCTAATTCACGGTACTGAGCTAGGGCTAGACGGATACCGCCACCTAGTTTCTTAACGATTTTAGTTTGTGCAGCACCACCAACACGCGATACCGAGATACCAGCATTTACTGCCGGACGGATACCTGAGTTGAATAAGTCAGTTTCTAAGAAGATCTGACCATCGGTGATAGAGATAACGTTAGTCGGTACGAACGCAGAAACGTCGCCGCCTTGAGTTTCAATGATTGGCAATGCCGTCAATGAACCAGTTTTACCTTTCACTTCACCATTAGTGAACTTTTCAACGTAATCTGCGTTTACACGCGATGCACGCTCTAAAAGACGAGAGTGAAGGTAGAATACGTCACCTGGGTATGCTTCACGGCCTGGTGGACGCTTAAGTAGTAATGAAATTTGACGGTAAGCAACTGCTTGCTTAGACAAATCATCATATACGATTAATGCGTTTTCACCACGGTCACGGAAGTATTCACCCATAGTACAGCCCGCGAACGGTGCTAAGTACTGAAGTGCCGCAGATTCAGAAGCAGATGCAACAACTACGATAGTATTTGCTAGTGCACCATGCTCTTCTAATTTACGAACTACGTTTGCAATAGTAGATGCTTTTTGACCAATCGCAACGTACACACACTTAACGCCTGTGTCTTTTTGATTGATGATTGCATCGATTGCTAGTGCAGTTTTACCTGTTTGACGGTCACCAATGATAAGTTCACGTTGACCACGACCAACTGGAATCATCGCATCAATAGATTTATAACCAGTTTGAACTGGCTCATCTACAGATTTACGCTCGATTACACCTGGTGCGATTTTTTCTACAGGTTCAAACCCGTCGTTATCTAGAGCGCCTTTACCATCGATTGGAGCACCTAGTGTGTTTACAACACGACCAAGTAGACCAGGACCAACAGGAACTTCTAGGATACGACCAGTAGTATATACTTTTACGCCTTCAGTAAGGTCAGCGTACGGACCCATTACTACTGCACCAATTGAGTCGCGCTCAAGGTTTAGTGCGATAGCATAACGGCTGCCAGGAAGCTCAATCATTTCACCTTGCATACAGTCAGCAAGACCGTGGATGCGGATGATACCGTCAGTAACAGATACAATAGTACCTTCGTTACGAGCTTCACTTACAACTTCGAACTTCTCAATACGTTGTTTGATCAGATCTGAAATTTCAGTGGAATTAAGTTGCATGCTCTTTTTCCCAATTACGATTGTAGTGTTGTAGCTAAGCGGCTTAATTTACCGCGAATAGTACCGTCGATTACAGTGTCGCCAGACCTAATAATAAGTCCGCCAACCACTGACGCGTCTTCACTACAATTCAGCTTAACTTTGCGTGCGAAACGTTTTTCAAGTGCCGCTACCAATGACTCTTGCTGCGCAGCAACAAGAGGAGTTGCAGAAATCACATCTACTTCGATTTCTTTATCGTATTCTGCTTTAAAATCAGCAAATAACTGTGCAACTTCAGGTAGAGCTATCAAACGTCCATTTTCAGCCATCACCTTAACTAGGTTCTGACCTTGTTCGTTGAGCTGCTCAGCACAAAGTTGAATAAATAATTCAGCTTGTGCAGTAGCTGTAGGCATACTCGCTAAAACAGATGATGCTTGCTCATTGCTGGCTACGTGGCCAGCAAAGAACAACATATCGTTCCAGCTTTCAAGAGTGCCTTTCTCAACGGCAAGTTCAAAAGCCGCTTTAGCGTATGGGCGAGCGATAGTAGTCAAATTAGACATGCTCATACCCTCCTAATTACAGCTCAGCGACAAGTTTTTCAACGATGTCACTATGTGCGGCTTGATTAATTTCACGCTCTAAAATACGTTCTGCACCAATCACTGCCAGCGTTGCTACTTGCTTACGTAGCTCTTCTGTTATGCGATTACGTTCAGACTCAACTTCAGAGTGCCCTTGAGCAATGATACTTTCACGCTCTTGCTGACCACGAAGTGTTTCTTCGTCAACAATTAGCACTGCACGCTTTTTAGCTTGATCAATGATATCAGCCGCTTGAGCTTTTGCATCTTTAAGCTGTTCAGCAGCTTTCTTTTGCGCAAGTTCTAAGTCTTTTTCGGCTCTATCAGAGGCAGCTAAACCATCTTCGATTTTTTTCTGGCGAGCTTCAATTGCACCGTTTAGTGGTGGCCATACGTATTTCATACAAAATAATACGAACACCGTAAACGCAATCAATTCACCGATAAGAGTGGCGTTTAAATTCACAACCGCTCCTCCTTAAATAGTAAGCTGTTCAAAAAATAAAATTAAAGTACGAACAACAATACCATAGCGATACCAACACCAATCATTGCTACAGCATCGATTAGACCAGCAAGAATAAACATCTTAACTTGTAGCGAAGGTGCAAGCTCAGGTTGACGCGCACATGCTTCAAGGAATTTACCGCCCATGTTACCAAAACCGATTGCTGTGCCGATTGCACCAAAACCGATTAGTAAAGCTACTGCGATGTATTTTAAGCCTGTTAATAATTCTAAAGCTTCCATTTATTTCTCCAAAGTTTCAATTGTAAAGTTAAAAGTAAAAGTAAAATTGTAAATCTAAAAATTAGTGATTATCTGAACTTGCCATGCTTAGGTATACAATCGTAAGCATCATGAATAAGAATGCTTGTAATGTAATAACTAGAATATGGAATACAGCCCAAACAAAGTGCAACGGTAGTTGCATAAAACCGATAGCGCCGATCAAGATGAAAATCAACTCGCCAGCATATAAGTTACCAAACAAACGTAGTGCTAATGAAAACGGTTTAGAAACGAGTGCAATCAGTTCAAGTAATAAGTTAAATGGTATCAAAATAATTTGAACAAACATGTTATTTGAGCTGAACGGATGAAGCGTTAACTCTTTAATAAACCCGCCAATACCTTTTATTTTGATTGAAAAACCAACCATTAGTATAAATACACCCAGCGCTAGCGCTGAAGTCATATTAATGTCAGTCGTTGGTACAATTTTCATGTACACATCGTGTGAATCCATGCCAAATGCAGTCTCACCAACGAAACCTGCAAATGCTGGAAGGAAATCAACTGGTATTAAATCCATTAAGTTCATTAAGAACACCCAAACGAAAATCGTTAAGGCTAATGGTGCAATAAGTTTGCTTTTACCATGGAAAGTATCGCGTACGTTGTCACCAACAAATTCTACGATTATTTCAATAAAACACTGAAATTTTCCAGGTACACCTAGTGTTGATTTTTTAGCGGCACTACGAAAGATCCATAAAAATATAAGACCTAAACCGATAGACCATGCAAGGGTATCTATATGCCATGTCCAGAATCCACTGTCCGTACATGCTTTATTGAAGGCGAGACCTGTATCGGTCGAACACATCTTAGCATTGGTCAAATGGTGCTGGATATGGCCAGATAGAGTAACTTCTTCTGCTGCCATGTTATATCCCAAAAGTTAATGTTTAAAAAAAACGGGTGCGAACAATCCAGTAAAGAGCGCCAGTATATAAGTACTAAAAAAGGGTAATAAAATTACCGGAAAATGCTTCAGTACTAGCGCAAACAATACAATTGTTAGCATAAACTTTAATCCGTTGCCGCGTTTCAACGAGGCATACGCTTGATTTGCTCGACTTGCACCCATATATCTGAATGCATAGAGTGCAAATACAAAGTGCGGAAGTACTGCTACAGCTCCACCAGCGAGTGATGAAAACGCGGCATTGACTCCCGAACTAAAAAAAATAATTACAGCAGCAACTAATGCTACAACACCCTGAAGGCAAATTAACTTTAATACGGCAAGTCGATATGGACTCGCTAACTTATCAGTCACGTTTAGTTAACCTTTATTGCGTTCTAATTGTTAGGGTGTGAAAACTGGCGAAATTATACTTAATCCTGCCAGTTTTGCAACTTGAGTAGATGCTTTGTAACACGAAATAGCTACAAATGTCCCTTTTTAGACATGTAGAAAACTAATGGTGGGTATTGTCGTGATTGATACGATTTAAAATGCCGTCAAGTTCATCTAGGTTAGTATACGAAATAACCAGTTTACCTTTGCCTTTTTTATTGTAGTTAATCTCTACTTTAGCACCTAGGTTTTCAGCGAGTTGTTGTTCTAACTGCTTAACATCTGGATCTTTTTCGGTTATTTCTTTGGCAGGTATAGGTTCTAAAATTGAACGTACGAGCTTTTCAGTTTCTCGAACTGTTAATGCTTTAGCGACAGCTAAACGAGCAGCATCTGACTGCGCTTCACCTTCAAGAGCCAAAAGACAACGAGCATGGCCCATTTCAATATCGCCATGCTCTAACAGAATTTTTACATCGCTATTTAGATTATTTAAACGAAGTAGGTTAGTTACTGTGGTACGTGATTTGCCCACCGCATCAGCTACTTGTTGATGTGTTAATTCAAATTCTATTAGTAAACGGTTAAGTGCAACTGCTTCTTCCATAGCATTTAAATCTTCACGCTGAATATTTTCTATCAGTGCAATCGCAACGGCAGCTTCATCAGGTACATCTTTAATAATACAAGGTACTGTTTCAAGCTTAGCTATTTGCGCTGCGCGCCAGCGACGTTCACCAGCAATAATTTCAAAGCTATTATGTGCAATAGGGCGCACAACAATAGGTTGAATAATACCTTGTGAGCGAATAGAACTAGCAAGCTCTTCTAGCGCCTCTTCAGACATGTCTTTACGAGGTTGGTATTTACCAGAGTGTAAAAACTCTATTGGAAGTTTTTGTAATTCACTGTTATTTGGCCCAGCTGCATTTTTTACAGCTTCAGTCACGTTTGATGTGTCTTGTTCCTTGCTTGCGCTCGGTGCAGGCTTTGACGAACTTAAAAGTGCATCGAGTCCTCGGCCTAAACCTCGTTTTTTAGCAGACATGTTATTTTTTTACCTCAAAGTTAGGCGACAACGGACGCTGTTTTTTCTTTTCTGCGTAACATTTCACCAGCGAGTGCTAAATAAGCTTTAGCGCCACTTGATGCCCGGTCATAGTACATAGCAGGAGTACCAAAACTAGGTGCTTCAGCTAAACGAACATTGCGCGGGATCACCGTACGGTATACTTTATCGCCAAAATGTTGTTTTAATTGTTCTGATACATCATTTGCCAAACGGTTACGCGGGTCGTACATAGTACGAAGTATGCCTTCAATTTGTAAGCTAGGATTCACTAACTTAGCAAGCTGCGTAATCGTATCCATTAATGCAGTTAACCCTTCAAGTGCATAATACTCACACTGCATTGGCACTAAAATAGAATCAGCAGCAGCCATTGCATTAACAGTTAACATATTTAGAGAGGGTGGACAGTCGATAAAAATAAATTCGTACTGGTCCTGAATTTTTTCAAGTGCGTTACGTAAACGCACTTCACGGGCAAACAATTCCATCAATTTAACTTCTGCAGCGGTTACATCACCGTTTGCAGCAATCATATGGTATTCACCAGACGTTTCTTTGATTATAACGTCTTCTATAGGTTTATCTTCAATAAGTAAGTCGTAAATAGTTGGCACGTCGCCATACTTATCTACGCCACTACCCATAGTCGCATTACCTTGCGGATCGAGATCAATTAACAGCACTTTACGTTTCGTTGCAGCCATAGACGCAGCGAGGTTAACAGCGGTTGTAGTTTTACCCACTCCACCTTTTTGATTTGCTAATGCGATGACTTTTGCCACGGTGTCTCTGATCCCTAGTCTTTAGAAAGAATAATTAAATGTCGTTGTGCATCTAACTTAGGTACTTCTAATGCAATTTTTTGCTCAAACTTAACGCCTGCAGGCAGTGACTCTAGCTCTTCGCTAGGGAACACGCCTTTAAGTGCTATAAATTTACCCGAATGATCGATTAAGTGCGAACACCAGTCAACCATATCTTGTAATGAAGCAAATGCACGACTTAGTACGCCGTCTAATTTAACACTTGGTTGATATTCTTCAACTCTTGACTGAACCGGGGTTACATTATCAAGACCAAGCTCATGTTTAACATGCATTAAAAATCGTACACGTTTACCTAAGCTATCTAATAACACAAAATGTGTATTAGGTAATGCAATTGCTAATACGATACCCGGTAATCCAGGACCCGTTCCAACATCAATATAATGATGACCGGGTAAGTGAGGCGCAACAACTAAGCTATCCATAATATGCTTAATCATCATTTCTTCAGGTAAGCGTACTGAGGTTAAGTTATAAGCCTTATTCCACTTATTCAATAACTCGACGTAACGAACTAGCTGTTGCTGTTGTTTTTCTGTTAGCGCAATATCAGTTTGCGCTAACAATGTAGTTAATTGTTGCTGTAACACTATGTACCCTTACCGTTACGCGGATTTGCGTAATAAGCCTTGCTTCTTCAGATACACTAATAATAGCGAAATCGCCGCTGGGGTGATACCAGAAATACGCGATGCTTGACCAATAGTGTCAGGACGCGACTCAATAAGCTTGGCAACTACCTCATTTGACAAACCAGATACGGTTTTATAATCAAACTCTTTTGGTAAAATTGTTTGCTCATGACGAAGCTGTTTGTTGATCTCATCTTGTTGACGCGCAATGTAACCTGCGTACTTAGTATGGATCTCAACTTGTTCAAGTGCCGCTTTGTTTGTAAATTCAGATCCTAATCCTTCTATAGCCATAAGATCGTTATAACGAATCTCTGGGCGACGAAGTAACTCTTCTAAACTTGCTTCACGTGTAAGCGGTGTTTTCAGTAATGCATTTACTTGATCTACAACGGCGTGATCTTTATGAATCCACGTATCTTTAATGCGTTGCTTCTCTTTTTCGATGATTTCCATTTTTTCGTTAAATGCCTGCCAGCGTTCGTCATTTACTAAACCTAGCTCACGGCCTTTTTCAGTTAAACGAATATCAGCGTTATCTTCACGAAGTAATAAACGGTATTCGGCACGACTGGTAAACATGCGGTATGGTTCTTTTGTACCCAATGTTGCTAAGTCGTCGATTAATACACCCACGTAAGCTTCATCACGACGTGGTGTCCAAGAATCTTTGCCTTGCACTTTTAGTGCAGCATTCATGCCTGCAATTAAGCCTTGTGCACCTGCTTCTTCATAGCCAGTAGTACCATTAATTTGACCCGCAAAAAATAAACCTTCAATAAATTTAGTTTCTAAAGATTGTTTTAAATCACGTGGATCAAAGTAATCATATTCAATAGCGTAGCCAGGTCGACAAATATGTGCATTTTCAAAACCTGTAATCGATTGCACAATTTCAAGTTGTACGTCAAATGGTAAACTAGTCGAAATACCATTTGGATATAATTCGTATGATGTTAAACCTTCAGGCTCAACAAATATTTGATGTTTATCTTTATCTGCAAAACGAACAATTTTATCTTCAATTGAAGGGCAGTATCGTGGACCAATACCTTCAATAACACCTGAGTACATAGGTGAGCGATGTAAGTTTTTACGAATAACATCATGTGTTTTTTCGTTTGTGTAAGTTATGTAACACGGTATCTGTTGTGGGTGATCTGATTGTTTCCCCAAAAACGAAAACACAGGTGTTGGTGTATCACCAGGCTGTGCTTCCATTTTTGTAAAATCAACAGTACGCGCATCAATACGTGGTGGTGTACCGGTTTTTAAACGATCAACTCTAAATGGATGTTCACGTAAGCGATCAGCTAAAGCGATTGAAGGGGGATCGCCTGCACGACCGCCTTTATAATTTTCTAAACCAATATGAATTAAGCCGCCTAAAAAAGTACCCACGGTTAAAACAACACTTGGTGCACTAAAACGTAAACCCATTTGAGTTACTACGCCAGTAACACGATCGTTTTCAACAATAAGATCATCACATGATTGTTGAAAAATCTTAAGGTTATCTTGGTTTTGTAATGTTGTTTGAATAGCCGCTTTGTACAAAGCGCGATCTGCTTGTGCTCGAGTAGCACGAACAGCAGGTCCTTTTGAAGAATTTAGTGTACGAAATTGGATCCCGCCTTTATCAATGGCCTGTGCCATTGCACCACCAAGCGCGTCGATCTCTTTTACCAAATGACCTTTGCCAATCCCACCAATTGCTGGGTTGCAAGACATTTGACCAAGGGTATCCATATTGTGAGTCAGTAGCAGGGTATTCATCCCCATGCGGGCAGCTGCTAATGCGGCTTCAGTGCCAGCATGTCCACCACCTACTACGATAACGTCAAAATTTTCGTGAAAAATCATTAATGGGATCCTACTTAAATCAAACCGGTAAACTTCAAAAGGGAGCGTATTCTACCTAGAAATTGGCAGAAGATAAATGATTAAACAAAGGGCAAGATCTAAGTATGTGATCTCTAATAATATAAAGGATCTTTTAAAGAGATCTTTAATTACTATTACTACTACTGATCGACTTTTCTGTTGATAAGGTTTAGATCTTCATTTAAAACATGAAATTAGATCAGATCTAAAGGTGTTAATATGATCGGATCATCCAGCAAATAAGCTCTGACCAAAAAGGCACTTTATGCACAGGGTTGAATCAGTTGGATCTTATCCAATGGATAAGCATGCTTTAAAACGCAGTTTATTCAATCTTTATCCACAAAACCTATTAAATTATTAGTAAATTGTGGGTAACTTTATATATAACTTTTTACTTGATCTATCTATTTTATGCCTGTTTGAGTTATCCAAGAGTCTAACCATGTTAATGCAGTGTCTTCTGGTAGTGCTTCATCGAGAATATTAAGCTCTAAACGTTCAGCTACTTTTATAGCGCCTTTTTGAGTTAATAAGGCATCTATATTACGTCCTGCTAGGTTATAAGTATCATAACTAGTGTCGCCTAAAGCGATTACAGAATATTTTAATTCAGATAAATCATCTGCTTGAGCTACATCTTCAACAAAACTAATAAGATTTTCAGGGTAATCACCTGCACCATAAGTTGATGTGCAGATTAACCAAATGGTATTTTGCTGATCAATATCGCTAAATTCAGGTTGATCATGTAGTTGCGTAGTAATACCAAGGTTATTAAGCGCGTCGCTTAATTGCTCTGCAACATACTCGGCCGATCCCATTTGGCTGCCGACAATAAGATTTACTGAACTCATGAATATTAGTGATCACATTGGTTTTAATTACCGCCTATGATAACTGAGTGAGGATAACAGTAAAGTTAAGAGTGCTTTTTTGTATAACTATTTTTGCGGTAATTTTACACTCAATCAAAATTGTGCCTTTAAGTTATTGATAATGCTATGTTTAACAAATTATCTTTAAATGTAATCTTCTGATCAAGTTGTTGATAACAGTGGGGAAAGCTCTGCTTAAAGTGTTTTTTTAGGTTGTTTTATATTCGCTAAGTTATTGATATTACTTGTCAGTAAAAAATTAAATTGTAAATATCCCAATTAAAAATACTTGTTGATCATAATGTGGATATAAAGCCTGTTGATAACCTTAAATTTAGATCGAAAATAATTTTTAAAAATGATCTTATAAAGCAGATCTAATGAAATTAATCAAAAATAAGTTCATAAATAGATAAATTTCAATTGATCATGAGGTTTTTGCGGCTGATTTACCTAGTTCTGGTATTTATTTGAGCTGAAAATTAGGTATTGTGGATAAGTGATCTCGGTATTTTTAATTTTATGCGAATTTAGAGCTGCTATTTTTATTAATTTTGCTGGTGGAGTTAGCAGATCAAAAGTTTTGAATACTTAGCAGTTGAGTTATTTTATTTAAAAATCACAACGATTATCAAATTATAGAATGTCAAAAGTAAGCTTTTTAGAGTACTAATCAGTATTTTTTAGCTATTTAATTGAGCGAATAACATCATTTTTGCGTGTATGAGATGTGTTTTAGTGCATTTTTGTGCGCTAAAGTAAGTATAAGAAAGCCATTTATAACTACTTTTTGTACGACATATAACGCTATTAAAGCGTGCGCTTGTTTGAAAATGTAACGATTTTAACCTAAATAATAGGTGTGATTTGTGCTATTAATTCCTCAATAAGCACTTTCACTATTGTCTACTCTATATAATCAGAGCTCTCTGGCACGTAATAAAGATAGTTTTGGATATGATTTTATTGGCAGTAATTTACAGGCATCAGGTGTATAAATACATATTTTAAAATGAAATATTTTACATAAAAAAAGAGCACCTAAGTGCTCTTATAATAAAAATATATCTGTAATAGTGTGTTTATTTACCAATACAAAACGAGCTAAATATTTTGCCAAGTAGGTCGTCTGAGGTAAATTCACCGGTTATTTCGTTTAAATACTGCTGTGTTAAACGCAGTTCTTCAGCGAGTATTTCACCAGCAATGTGCATTTCTAACTGTGTTTTACCCGTTTCTAAATGATACGCAGCACTCTCTAGTGCATCTAAATGACGGCGACGGGCCATAAAGCCACCTTCTGTTGCGCCTTGAAAGCCTATACAGGCTTTTAAATGCTCGCGAACGAGTTCAATACCGTCAGCATTTTTAGCACTTAAGCTGATGACCGGGTATTGTTGCTCTTGCTCCATTCCTACTATGTCGCCAGATAAATCAGCTTTATTTCTGATGACCGTAACCCCCATACCTTCTGGTAATTTTGCCATAAATTCAGGCCAAATTTTGTGCGGGTCAGTATCTATAGTATCAGTGCCATCAAGCATAAATAAAACGCGATCGGCTTGGTTTATTTCATCCCACGCACGCTCAATACCTATTTGCTCTACTCTGTCTGGGCTTTCGCGTAGGCCTGCTGTATCTATAATATGCAGTGGCATACCATCTATATGTATATGCTCTCGTAGTACGTCCCGAGTGGTACCGGCTATTTCTGTTACGATTGCGGCTTCACGACCGGCTAGAGCGTTAAGCAGGCTTGATTTACCCGCATTAGGGCGGCCTGCAATAACAACACGCATACCTTCGCGCATTATGCTGCCTTGCTTGGCTTGATTGGTTACAGTGTTAAGCTGAGTAATAATAGCGTCTAAGTCGCCTGACACTTTACCATCTGATAAAAAATCAATTTCTTCATCAGGAAAATCTATTGCCGCTTCTACATACATACGTAAGTGAATTACTTTTTCTACGAGTGTTTCTATGTGCTTAGAAAATTCACCTTGGAGAGACTGTAGGGCGCTTTTAGCGGCTTGCTCGCTAGTGGCATTAATTAAGTCGGCGATGGCTTCTGCTTGTGTTAAATCAAGCTTGTCATTCATAAATGCACGTTCAGAAAACTCACCAGGCTTTGCTAAACGAACGCCCTCTATTTTACTAATTTCTTTAAGTAACATATCCAGCACTACAGGACCGCCGTGGCCTTGTAATTCAAGTACGTCTTCACCAGTGAATGAGTTTGGGCCTGCAAAGTAAATGGCAATACCTTGATCAAGTTGCTCGCCAGCAAGGCTTTTAAATGGCACATAATCGGCGTAGCGGACTTTAGGTATTTTACCTACTACTTTTTCGGCGACACTTTTAGCAAGGCTACCTGAAACGCGAATAATACCAACACCACCACGTCCAGGTGCTGTTGCTTGTGCTGCAATTGTATCTTGATTGATCATGCTATTAATTTACCAACGGTGAGTAACTTTATGCCCGTATTGTAACCTATCGATTTATTGGTAGCGAATAGCTGTGGTGAAAAACAGGCAATAAAAAAGGCGACCGAAGTCGCCTTTATATAAGTAATATACTCAAACCATCTTGATGTGGCTTGGGTATAGGCAATTAGCCTCTTACTTTAATTCCTTTCTTTTCCATGCCACGGTAGATGATCAACATCTGGACAATAGAAATAAGGTTAGACACTAACCAGTAAAGAACTAAACCAGATGGGAACCATAAGAAGAATACAGAGAAGATAACCGGCATAAAGGTCATCATTTTTTGCTGCATTGGATCAGTAACCGTCATAGGTTGTAGCTTTTGCGTCACAAACATACTCGCACCAAATAATATCGGTAATACGTAGTACGGGTCTTGTGCAGAAAGGTCAGTTAACCAAAAAATAAATTCAGCATGGCGAAGTTCAGTAGACTCTAAGAATACGTAGAACAAGGCTAAGAAAATTGGCATTTGTAGCAAAATAGGGAAACAGCCACCCATAGGGTTAACTTTTTCTTTTTTGTACATTTCCATAGTTGCTTGGCCGAACTTTTGACGGTCATCACCAAACTTTTCTTTAAGAGCTGCCATTTTAGGCTGTAGGGCACGCATTTTTGCCATTGAAGTGTATTGCGCTTTAGTTAGCGGGTACATTAACGATTTTACGATAATAGTGATGGCAATAATTGCTACACCCCAGTTACCTAAAATGCTGTGTAACCATTTTAGCAATACAAATAAAGGTTGCGAAATAAACCATAACCAACCGTAATCTACAGTTAAGTCTAGGTCTGGGTGAATCGCTTCAAGAATATCTGATTCTTTCGGGCCCATATAATAAGTAGCAGTTAGTGTTTGCTCACTACCTGCTTGAATATTAACAGCAGGGTCTTTAGCACCAATAATAGCGGCATTACTTTTCGTAATTAAGCTATAAATAGTATTTGATTGATCCTGCATTGGAACCCAAGCACTTACAAAGTAATGCTGTATAAATGCAACGTAGCCACCTTGTGTGCTTTTATTTAGGTTTTTATCAGCCATATCAGAAAAACTATACTTTTCGTAAGGTTCTTCATCAGTACCGTATGCAGCACCTAAATAGTTTTGATCAACCATGCTGCCTTTTTCTTGTACAGTACGCTTAATTTGCGTGTATAGCTGAACTTGAAGAGGTGTGCTGGTGGTGTTGTTAATTTTGTATTCTAAGCCTACGTCATACTGACCTTTTTTGAATACATACGTTTTAGTAAAACTAACACCATTACTATCAGTAAACTGAAGTGGAACGCGAAGCACATCACCCGTTAAGGTATATGACTTTTGTTCGGTACTATAAGTAGGGCGACCATTCGCTGATCCGTCAGGGCCATTTAAACCAATTAAGCCACTTTGTGAAAAGTATTGTCTACCTTCAATAAGTTCACCAAGGAGCATATAAGGCGTTTCACTGCCTTTTGTCTCTTCGTATTGAAGAAGGTCTGTTTCAACAATGTCACCGCCTTTGGTGTCAATTTTAACTTTAAAAACGTCAGTTGTAATTTCAATAACTGAACGCTTAGCTAAAGTTGCTGAAGCAGGTAACTCTGAATCTGACGATGAAGGAATATAATCATCCGACTCTGGTGAATTTGCTTGTAGTGTTTGTGTTGTGGCACTTGGATCGACTTTAGGCTTGTTGTAATCATTATCCCATTCTTGGAACAATAAAAACGACACTAGCATTAGGCCAATTAATAAAAACGTGCGTTGCGATTCCATAACAGCTCTTATTTCTCGTGTTGGTGGTTAATATGGGTTAATTTTTCAGGAACGGGGTCGTCTCCGCCTGAATGTAAAGGATGGCATTTTAGTATGCGTTTTAAAGCTAACCAACTACCTTTTATAAACCCATGCAAATTAATTGCTTGAATTGCATAACTAGAGCAGGTTGGATTAAAACGACAATGCGGACCTAACAGCGGGCTAATCCACTTTTGATAACCGCGGATAAATAACACTAAACAAAACTTCGGTAAAGCAACAAGTGGTTTAAGTAACCTCATGATGTTTATGCCCCTACTTAAGTTTAGTGAGATAGATATCATGTGTTTAAAGACTCAATTAGAAAATTTAAATGCATGATTAAAAGGTGAGCTAAAGATACATTAATTAACCCTGCAATTCTATTGCAATTAGGTTTGTTTATTAGATTTAGCTGATTTGTTTGGGCGTTTCTTAAAAGGTGGCGGTTTAGGTGCACCTGGTTTACAGCGTTCGTTAATTTTTCGCCATAATTTAGTAAGTTGTTTGGTTATTTCTTCATTAGACTGCTCATCAATACCATTTTTGACCATAAGCACAATATCAATATTATCGATGCTGTGTTGATTTAAACGAAAACTTTCGCGAGCGAGACGTTTAATACGGTTTCGTTGGCATGCCTTTTTTACACGTTTTTTAGCAACAGTAAGACCTAACCGAGGTTTTTCTTGGTCATTTGGTTTAGCTAATAGAGTAAAGAAAGGAGTTGCAGCCCGAGCGGGTTCATTAAATATGCGAGAGTAATGCGAGGGAGTTAACAGACGTAACTCCCTGCCAAAGCTAAAGTCTTCCACTTATAAATTAAGCAGAAAGAACTTTGCGGCCTTTAGCGCGGCGACGTGCTAATACTTTACGGCCATTTACAGTTGCCATGCGAGCACGGAAGCCGTGTGCACGTTTGCGTTTTAAAACGCTAGGTTGAAAAGTTCTTTTCATAACAATCTCATCCGATCGGTTAAAGTTAAAACATCCTATACAGGTCGCGATCCTGGCATAGGTGCCATTGCGAGCGCGAGATATTATAGTGTAAGTAATGTAAAGTCAATCATAATTACGTTAAGGGTATATAACCCACCTACTACTGTATGAGAGATCATATAAGGCGATCTGTTAGGATCATCATAAATAAGAAGTTTTCCACAGCCCTTGTATAAAAAGTGAATAAAAGCAGGGGAAAAGTAAATTGGATCGTAAATTTGGTTCGCGATCTTGGTGTTATTTTGTTATGATCTCCTCTCAGGATCTAAAATAAAAACTGTTTTAAATCAGCTTGTTAATGATTTTATACATCGATATCAACAATTTTATAAAAATCAATCTTTTACTTGTGGATAAAGTGTCTTCATAATACGCGGTCTTGGGTCGCTTATTGGACCATTTGAACGCAATAAATGTATGATTTATAATCGTTAATGATGTGCGGGAATAAAAATTATATCTCTGGGAGTTTGACTGTGTATCTGTCGGTTTGGCAAAGTTGTTTATATGTATTGCAAGATGAGTTGCCTTCGCAGCAATTCAGTATGTGGGTAAGACCGCTACAAGCAGAAAGTACCGAAGATACCTTGACGATTTATGCACCTAATCGCTTTGTGCTTGATTGGGTGAGAGAAAAGTACCTAAATAGAATTAACGAATTACTAGTAGAAATTTGTGGTGTTGAAGCACCAAAACTACGTTTTGATGTAGGTAGTAAACCTTTATTAAATGCACAAGCTGCACCGGTTATAGAAACTCAATTAGCACCAAGTGCACACGCTTCAGCAAAACAACAGCCTCGCGAGCAAAAGCCAGTTGTTGAACCTGCACCTAAGTCAGGTTACAAATCTAACATTAAAGAAAACTATACTTTTGATAGCTTTGTTGAAGGTAAATCAAACCAATTAGCAAAAGCTGCGGCCACACAGGTTGCCGACAATCCTGGCTCTGCTTTTAACCCTGTATTTATATACGGTGGCACTGGTTTAGGTAAAACTCACTTATTACATGCAGTAGGTAACGGCATTATGGCAAATAAGCCAGATGCTAAAATTGTTTACATGCATTCAGAACGCTTTGTTCAAGACATGGTAAAGGCACTTCAAAATAATGCGATAGAAGAATTTAAGCGTTATTACCGTAGTGTTGATGCATTGATGATTGATGATATTCAATTTTTTGCTAACAAAGAGCGTTCACAAGAAGAGTTTTTTCATACCTTTAATGCATTGCTTGAAGGTAACCAACAAATTATTTTAACCTCTGACCGTTATCCTAAAGAGATTGAAGGCGTTGAAGACAGGCTAAAATCACGTTTTGGTTGGGGATTAACAATTGCGATTGAGCCACCAGAGCTTGAAACGCGAGTTGCTATTTTGATGAAAAAAGCCCAGCAAAGTAAGATTAACTTACCACACGAAGTTGCCTTTTTTATTGCAAAAAAATTACGCTCGAATGTACGTGAATTAGAAGGTGCACTTAACCGTGTAATCGCTAATGCGAACTTTACGGGTCGTCCAATTTCTATCGACTTTGTAAAAGAAGCGCTACGCGATTTACTTGCCTTGCAAGATAAACTGGTTACCATAGACAATATTCAGCGCACTGTTGCTGAGTACTATCGAATTCGTATATCTGATCTGTTATCTAAGCGCCGCAGCCGCTCTATAGCGAGGCCGCGCCAAGTAGCTATGGCATTATCTAAAGAATTAACTAATCACAGCTTACCTGAGATTGGTGACGCATTTGGTGGACGCGATCATACGACCGTATTACATGCATGTCGTAAGATAAAATCACTACGTGACGAAAGCCACGAAATTAAAGAAGATTACCAAAATTTAATAAGAACATTGTCATCTTAGGGCTGACTTTATTATGCAAATAACAATATCAAGACAACAATTTTTAAAGCCATTGGTGCAAGTGTCTGGCGCAATAGAGCGCAAGCACACGTTGCCAATTTTATCTAACGTATTGTTAGTGGTAGAAAACGGACAACTTTCAATGACGGGTACTGACCTTGAAATTGAACTAGTTTCTGGTGTATTTGTAGGTGATGATATTGCCGATACAAAACTAACGTTACCCGCTAAAAAGTTACTCGATATTTGTAAAAGTCTACCTGATGGTTCAGACATTACTTTAAGCTTGCAAGAGCATCAATTACTTTTAACTAGTGGTAAAAGCCGTTTTTCATTAACGACTTTGTCTGCTGATGATTTTCCTAATTTAGAAGAGTGGGACGGAGAAGTTGAATTTCAACTTACTCGCTTAGAGCTTCGTAAGTTACTCGAAAGCACGCATTTTTCAATGGCAAATCAAGACGTACGTTATTACTTAAATGGTATGTCGTTTGAAGTAGATAATACCGATATAAAAACAGTGGCGACAGATGGTCACCGTTTGGCTATAGCGCAAAAGCAATTAACGCAATCGCTTAATACTCAACGCCAACTAATTATTCCTCGCAAAGGTGTGCAAGAAATTATGCGTCTTATGGTCGCTGACGACGAATTGGTAACAATTCAGTTTGGTGCCAACCATATTCGTATCATCGATCTTGAGTTTACATTTACAAGTAAACTAGTTGATGGGCGCTTTCCTGATTACCGTCGAGTATTACCACGCGGTGGGGATAAGGTAATTACAGCTAACCGCGAATGGTTACGAAATGCGTTTCAACGAGTGTCTATTTTATCTAATGAAAAGTTTCGTGGTGTACGCTTAAACTTATCAAACGGTTTATTAAAAATTACGGCTAACAACCCAGAGCAAGAACAAGCTGAAGAAGTTGTTGAAGTAAGTTACGAAGGTGCTGACCTAGAAATCGGGTTTAACGTGTCTTACGTATTAGACGTACTAAACACACTAAAAACAGAAGACGTACTATTTACATTAGCCGACTCAAATAGCAGTGCATTAATTGAAGGTGCAGGCGATGAAGAAGCAATGTATGTTGTTATGCCTATGCGTTTATAAGATTATAAATACATAATGAGCTTAAGTCATTTGAGCCTCAAATATTTTCGTAATATTGAGGCACTGACGCTAGAACCAGTCAATGGCGTTAATATAATTTATGGTGAAAATGGCAGCGGAAAAACCAGCCTTTTAGAGGCTATTTATTACCTTTCTCACGGCAAATCTTTTCGTACTCCAAAACACAAAAGTATTATCGCGCATCAGCATGAGCAGTTTGTAATTCATGGGCGCAAAACAATTCACGACTTATCTATTCCTATTGGCATTAGCAAAACTCAAACGGGTGAAACTAATTTAAAAATCCAAGGAAAAGCGAGCCGTAAAATATCTGAACTAGCTCAACTCATGCCAGTGCAAATTATTACACCAGAGAGTTATTCCTTATTTTTTGGTGGGCCGAAAGAGCGTAGAAAGTTTTTAGATTTAGGTTTGTTCCACGTGGAACATGAGTTCTTTTTTTTGTGGCAATCGTTTAATAAAGTACTTAAACAGCGTAATGCATTGTTAAAAACTAAGCCAAAGAATTATTTTGACCAAATTAAGTTTTGGGACAAAGAATTTGTTAGACTGGCTGAAGAAATAAATAAATTAAGATTGGCGTATATAAGTAGGTTTAAGCAGCAGTTTTTTGATAAAATGTGTGCAGAATTAATGCTTGTACGTGATTTAGAAATGACCTTTAACGCAGGCTGGAAAGAGACCGAATCTCTTGCAGATGCGTTAGAGCAAAACTTTGAGCGAGATGCTCGCCAAGGGTTTACAAGTAAAGGCCCTCATAAGGCCGATTTTAGTTTTAGTGTCGCTGGCAACAGCGTGGAGAATACATTCTCACGCGGTCAATTGAAGCTATTATTGTATGCGTTAAAAGTTACGCAAAATAGCTTAATTGAGTCAGAGACAGATAAGCAATCTATATTGCTAATAGATGATCTACCTTCAGAGTTAGGCGAAGATACAAAAGAGAAAGTGGGACAATTACTTGCTCACTGCAGTTCTCAAATTTTTATCTCTTCAATTTTGTCTGAAAGTATTTCTGCTGTGGTGGAACCCATGCAACGAGAACTACAAATGTTCCACGTGAAACATGGCAACCTAATAACAAGATAAGTGGGATTAACCATGTCTGAGAATTATGACTCGTCGAGTATTAAAGTACTTAAAGGATTAGACGCAGTAAGAAAGCGTCCTGGAATGTATATTGGGGACACCGATGATGGCACAGGCTTACACCACATGGTGTTTGAGGTCGTTGATAACTCGATCGATGAAGCCTTAGCAGGTCATTGTGATGATATTTATGTAACGATTCACTTAGACGGTTCTGTCTCAGTACGAGATAACGGTCGTGGTATTCCAACTTCTATCCATGAAGAAGAAGGCGTATCAGCAGCCGAAGTTATTATGACGGTACTTCATGCCGGTGGTAAGTTTGATGATAACTCTTATAAAGTATCAGGTGGCTTACACGGTGTTGGTGTTTCTGTTGTAAATGCACTTTCAGAAAAGCTAAAACTTACAGTTCGCCGTGAAGGTAAACTTCATGAGCAGTTTTACACTATGGGCGTTCCAGATGCACCTCTAGCTGTTATTGGTGACTCTGAAACTACGGGCACTGAATTACGTTTTTGGCCAAGTGGTGAAACATTCACAAACTTAGATTTTCATTACGAAATTTTAGCTAAGCGTTTACGCGAGCTTTCATTCCTAAATTCAGGTGTGAGCATCATTTTAAATGATGAACGTGAAGAAAATAAATCTGATCACTTTAAATACGAAGGCGGTATTCAAGCTTTCGTTGAATACTTAAACCGTAATAAAACACCTATACATAAAGGTGTATTCCATTTTACTCACGAACGTGAAGAAGATGGTATTAGCGTTGAAGTATCAATGCAGTGGAATGATGCATACCAAGAAAACATTTACTGTTTCACAAATAATATTCCACAACGTGATGGTGGTACTCACTTAGCCGGTTTTAGATCAGCGCTAACACGTACACTTAATAACTACATGGAAAAAGAAGGCTTTAACAAAAAAGCTAAAACAACCAGTAATGCTACCGGTGATGATGCCCGTGAAGGCTTAACGGCTGTTGTTAGTGTAAAAGTTCCTGATCCTAAGTTCTCATCACAAACTAAAGACAAGCTAGTTTCAAGTGAAGTTAAGTCTGCAGTTGAACAAGCAATGGCTGAAAAATTCACTGAGTTTTTATTAGAAAACCCAACTGATGCTAAAATTGTTGTAGGTAAGATTATTGATGCCTCACGTGCTCGTGAAGCGGCGCGTAAAGCCCGTGAAATGACTCGTCGTAAAGGTGCAATGGACTTAGCTGGTTTACCAGGTAAGCTGGCTGATTGCCAAGAAAAAGATCCTGCCCAATCTGAACTATATATAGTGGAAGGGGACTCTGCTGGCGGATCAGCCAAGCAGGGACGTAACCGTAAAAACCAAGCTATTCTTCCACTTAAGGGTAAAATCTTAAACGTAGAAAAAGCACGTTTTGATAAAATGTTATCTTCACAAGAAGTAGCAACACTAATTACTGCATTAGGGTGTGGTATTGGTCGTGACGAATATAATCCTGAGAAATTACGCTATCACCGTATCATCATCATGACCGATGCGGACGTGGATGGTTCTCATATTCGTACGTTACTATTAACATTCTTCTATCGTCAAATGCCTGAAATTGTAGAACGCGGCTATATTTATATTGCTCAACCACCACTTTATAAAGTGAAAAAAGGTAAGCAAGAGCGTTATATTAAAGATGACCCTGCATTAGTTGAATACCTAACATCGCTAGCTCTTAATGGTGCTGCGTTGTATGCAAGTACAGATGCACCAGCTCTTGAAGGTGAAGCACTAGAAGAAATCGTTCACGATTATCAAAACACAGTTAAAGTAATTGAGCGTTTAAAACGTAAATACCCTAACACGGTAATGGAACGCTTAATCTATCAAACAGAGTTAAAAACGGATGACCTTTCTGACGAAGCGAAAGTAATTGCTTGGACAAAAGAGTTAGTTGATGACCTAGTTGAACGTGATGAAGATGCGACTATTTTCCATGCAGGTACAGAGCATGACACTGAGCGTAATATGTATTACCCGGTTGTGAATATTCGTCAGCACGGTGTTGATAAAGCGCACGTACTTCATTATGACTTTATTGCGTCACGTGACTACCAACGCATTGCTGTGACTGGTACTCACATCGCAAACATCCTTAGTGAAGGTGCATATATTCAACGTGGTGAGAAAACAAAACCTGTTGATAACTTTGTGGATGCTTTGGAATGGTTGATCACAGAATCTAAGCGTGGGATCTACATTCAACGCTATAAAGGACTAGGCGAAATGAACCCTAGCCAGCTGTGGGAAACAACAATGGATCCTAGTGCTCGTCGTATGTTACAAGTAACTATTGAAGATGCTGTTGGCGCGGATCAATTATTTGCAACACTAATGGGCGATCAAGTTGAACCTCGTCGTGAGTTTATTGAAAATAACGCACTACGTGTAGTTAACCTAGACGTGTAAAAATATTACTTACATTGAAAAAGGAGCCTAATGGCTCCTTTTTCATTTTCTACACAAACTGCTTAAAACCTGAGTGTACACACGGTATACTAAGGGTAATTTTCACGCTACTTCTTAGATAGTAAAAAGCCAAATATGCAAAAATATGACGTAAAAACCTTTCAAGGTTTGATCCTGGCTTTACAGGATTATTGGGCGCAGCAAGGCTGTGTCATTATTCAACCACTTGATATGGAAGTGGGCGCAGGGACATTTCACCCGCAAACATTTTTAAAGTCTATTGGTCCAGAGCCAATGGCAAGTGCATACGTGCAACCGTGTCGTCGTCCTACCGATGGTCGTTACGGTGAAAATCCAAATCGCTTACAACACTACTACCAATTCCAAGTTGTTTTAAAGCCATCGCCAGATAACATCCAAGAGCTTTACTTAGGCTCTTTAGCGGCTATGGGTATCGATACACTAACTCACGAAGTGCGCTTTGTAGAAGACAACTGGGAATCACCTACATTAGGTGCCTGGGGCTTAGGTTGGGAAATTTGGTTAAACGGCATGGAAGTAACGCAGTTTACCTACTTTCAACAAGTAGGCGGTATTGAGTGTTCACCTGTAACAGGTGAGATTACTTACGGCCTAGAGCGTTTAGCAATGTACATTCAAGGCGTAGATAGTATTTACGACCTAGTATGGGCAGACGGGCCGTTAGGGCGCGTAACCTACGGCGACGTATTCCATCAAAATGAAGTAGAGCAGTCTACTTACAATTTTGAACACGCAAACGTAGAAGACTTATTTGCTCAGTTTGATAAATGTGAAGCAGAGAGCCAAAAGTTAATTGAAGCAAACTTACCACTACCGGCTTACGAGCAAGTAATGAAAGCATCGCATGCCTTTAACTTACTAGACGCACGACACGCTATTTCGGTAACAGAACGTCAACGTTATATTTTACGCGTTCGTGCGTTATCAAAAGCGTGTGCACAAAGTTACTATGACAAACGCGAAGCGCTTGGTTTCCCGCTGTGTAAGGATAAGTAAGCATGTCAGCACAAAATTTATTAGTAGAAATTGGCACCGAAGAGTTGCCACCAAAAGCACTGCGTAAATTAGCAGAAGCTTTTGCTGCAAACTTAACTGCAGAACTTGAAACACTCGAATTAGCACACCAAGGCGTAAGCTGGTATGCATCGCCTCGTCGTTTAGGTTTACAAGTAAAAGCGCTTGAAGCTAAGCAACAAGACAAAGAAGTTGAAAAACGTGGTCCAGCGACTAAAGCCGCATTTGACGGTGACGGTAACCCAACAAAAGCAGCAATGGGTTGGGCGCGTGGTTGTGGTATTGAAGTAAAAGACGCACAAACACTCGAAACAGACAAAGGCGCATGGTTATTGCACATTGCTAAAGTAGCAGGGCAAGAAACCAAATCGCTAATGACAGGTGCAATTACTAAAGCGTTAGCTAAATTACCAATTCCTAAACCAATGCGTTGGGGCGCGAATAAAACACAATTTATTCGTCCTGTGCATACGGTAACTATTTTGTTTGGTGATGAGCTACTTGAAGGCGAGATCCTTGGTAAGAAAATAACTAATCAGCTTCAGGGTCATCGTTTTCATCACCCAGAAAAAATTAGCATAAACCATGCGGATGACGTTTTTGACGTACTTAAATCTGCTTACGTTATTGCCGATTACGAACAACGTAAAGCGCAAATTCGTACGCAAATAGAAGAGGCCGCAAAGGCAGTTAATGCTGTTGTTGCAATGGATGAAGATTTACTAGAAGAAGTAACATCACTTGTAGAGTGGCCAGTTACTTTAACGGCAACATTTGAAGAAGCATTTTTAGATGTACCAGCTGAAGCGTTAATTTACACCATGAAAGACGATCAAAAATACTTTCCGCTATTAGATCAAAACGGCAAACTTTTAAATAAGTTTTTGTTTGTATCTAACATCGAGAGTAAAGATCCCAGTGTGGTTATTTCTGGTAACGAAAAAGTAGTGCGCCCGCGTTTAGCAGATGCACAGTTCTTCTTTGAAACAGATAAAAAGAAAACACTAGAAAGCCGATTAGAATCGCTTGATAGCGTATTGTTCCAAAAACAACTTGGTACGCTTAAAGATAAGTCTCAGCGTATTAGTGAGCTTGCAGGTTATATTGCTGAGCAATTAGGTGCTGATAAAGTGCTAGCACAGCGTGCAGGCTTATTAAGTAAAACTGACTTAATGACAGAAATGGTAATGGAATTTACCGACGTACAAGGTGTAATGGGAATGCATTACGCTCGCCACGACGGTGAAGCCGAAGATGTAGCCATAGCGCAAAACGAGCAGTACATGCCACGCTTTGCAGGCGACAACTTACCTACAAACTTAATTAGCTGCGCAGTAGCGATTGCTGATAAGTTTGACACGCTGGTGGGTATTTTTGGTATAGGCCAAGCACCTAAAGGTGACAAAGACCCATTTGCGCTTCGTCGTGCTGCTATTGGTGCACTTCGCATTATGGTAGAAAAAGAACTTCCACTTGATATTTTAGACCTAGTAGCTAAATCGCAAACATTATTTGGCGACAAGTTAACTAACTTAAATGTATCAGCTGATGTATTTGAATTTATGCTAGGGCGCTTCCGTGCTTGGTATCAAGACGAAGGAATTGAAGTAGACGTAATTCAAGCTGTGCTTGCACGTCGTCCGACTAAACCTGTTGATTTTGATCGCCGTGTTAAGGCCGTAAGTCACTTCCGCACATTAGACGCAGCAGAAGCGCTTGCAGCCGCTAATAAGCGTGTAGGTAATATTCTGGCTAAAAACGATATTACCAGCCAAGGTAGTGTTGATGAGAGCTTGTTAAGCGACGATGCTGAAAAAGTATTGGCATCACAAGTAGCAAAATTTGCCACTGACCTTGCACCACTTTATGCAGACGGGAACTACCAAGAAGCATTAAGCCAATTGGCAGGTATTCGACAAAGTGTTGATAACTTTTTTGACAACGTAATGGTTATGGCCGACGATGAAGCAGTTAAGCAAAATCGTCTTGCGCTATTAAGCCAGTTAAGCGGATTGTTTTTAGGTATTGCAGATATTTCTGTTTTACAAAAATAACACCGATTAGCAATTTTAAAAGCCAGCGTTTTGCTGGCTTTTTAGTTTTCACTGTATGCAAAGGAAACCCCATTGATGATTTCTATGAAACGAATTTTAACCTTAGTAATTGCTGGTTTACTTACTGCTTGTACAAGCCAAATTTCGATTAACGATGTATTGCCACAGCAAGAGCTAGATAAAACAATTTATCTAAGAGGCGACTTTACGCTTTGGGACGCTGAACCTCAGTATCAGTTTTCGCCAGTTGGTCCTGCGCTTTATCAAGCAGAAGTTAAATTTTCTAGCCCTGGTAAAGTGTACGAATTTAAAATAGCAGATGCCGATTTTAGCGAAGGTTATAACTGTGGTTATAGCGACGCACAACCAGAGGGGCAAAGCCTAACACTCGGCCAGCCAGCTATCGCAGACTGCAATACTATTTATAACTACTTTAGTTTCACACCAGCAATAAAAGGCACGTACATAGTAAGTATTGATTACAGCGACTACGATAAGCCACAAGTGATGATAACGAAGAAGTGATAGCTGGATTATAAAGCTGCCCGAGTGAATTAATAGATTTGTGACAAGGACGTTGTAGTGTTTATTCAGCATTAACATCAAGGGGGTTTCGTAGGTAGAGTGGAGCGAAACCCAACATGTGTGGCGAATAAAACTATTTTGGTGGTTATTAAATACGTTGGGTTTCGTAAAGCTCAACC
>LAZR01000505.1_pt1 | contig 30554 bp, 30 predicted proteins | sample 329461 | NCBI WGS metagenome assembly LAZR01 (sample SAMN03002196, study PRJNA259156) | marine sediment metagenome | biome: sea floor; feature: Hydrothermal impacted sediments; material: marine sediment; isolation source: Loki non-amplified sample from Loki's castle hydrothermal vent sediment ...
GCTGAAGATCTTATCCAAAAACTGACTGATTCAACAATCAAACAAATTGACGCCGTGTTGGCTGAGAAAGAAGTTGATTTGATGGAAGTTTAATGACGGCTATCTGACCGTCATTTAACGATTTATGTCTGAGGAATCCGCCGATCTAACTCCACCACAACACATTGCCATCATCATGGATGGCAATGGTCGTTGGGCAAAAAAACGTCTTCAACCTCGGTTTATGGGGCATCGGGCGGGTGTAAAATCGGTCGAAACTATTGTTAAACGCTGCATCGAACGGAATGTGGCGGTGTTGAGTTTATTTGCTTTTAGTAGTGAGAATTGGCGTCGACCTAGCAAAGAGGTGACGCTGTTAATGGAGTTGTTTGCTTTGTCATTAAAACAACAAGTTAAGCAGCTACATAAAAATAATATTCGTTTACAAATTATTGGTGATGTCAGCAAGTTTTCAGCCAGTTTACAAAAACAAATTACCCAAGCTGAGCAATTGACTATAGTAAACACAGGGCTAATCGTTAATATTGCTGCCAATTATGGTGGACGCTGGGATATTACGCAGTCCGTTCAGCAATTAGCTGAAAAAGTAAAAACCGGTGAAATATTACCCGAAGATATTACGGAAGAAGCTATTTCTGCAGGCTTAACAACCTCGAAAATTCCAGAACCAGATTTGTTTATTCGCACGGGTGGCGAACAGCGTGTTAGTAACTTTTTATTATGGCAAATGGCTTATACCGAATTCTTTTTTACCGATACGTTATGGCCTGATTTTAATGGCACTGAATTAGACAAAGCCATAAGCTCTTTCTGCCAACGAGAACGACGTTTTGGCAAAACATCTGAACAATTACGAGATAACAAATAATGCTTAAACAGCGTTTATGGACTGCGGGTATTTTAATTCCCGTAGTGATGTTAAGCATTTTGTATTTACCCACAGCCATTTTACAGTGGCTGATTGCCGGTATTATTGTTTTAGCTGCGATAGAGTGGTTTGCCATTATTGGTTATTCAGGCCGCAATAAAATGATCTTGGCGATGGTGGTCTTAGCCATCATCAGCAGCTTAGTTTGGTTACTGCCCATCGACACATCGATGTTAATGCCTTTGATTGTCTGGGGCTTAATTTTACTTATTGTCTGTCGTTATGCACATCGTGCATTGCCTGCGTGCATGCAAACATTATTAATGAAGCGATTCAATGCGCTTATCCTCGCTTCATTGGTTTTAGCTCTATTTGGGCATGGCGCCGTAATGCTTCATCAATCTAGCGTGTTAGGACCTCAACAAGTTGTATTTGTAATGGTATTAGTTTGGCTTGCCGATACAGGTGGCTATTTTGCAGGTAAAAAATGGGGCAAAACTCCCTTGGCTAAGGCCATTAGCCCGAACAAAACATGGGAAGGTGTAGCAGGTGCTTTAGTACTTGGTGGCATATGGGCTTTTATCGGTTATGGCTTAGGTATTTCTGGTTCAGTAAGTCTGCCACAGTGGTTATTCTTATCTTTCATCGTACTGCTTATTTCCATTGTTGGTGATTTGTTCGAGAGCCTATTTAAGCGCTCACACAATGTTAAAGATAGCGGTAATTTATTGCCTGGCCATGGTGGAATGCTGGACCGAATAGATAGTTTAATCGCAGCTGTACCTGTATTTACTTCTGGCTTGTTTTTATTAGGAGTGTTTTAAATGCAAGCGATCACTATATTAGGCTCTACTGGTTCAATTGGCATCAGCACCTTAGATGTTTTGTCTCGACATCCTGATAAATATTGGGTGTATGCACTGACGGCAAATCGTTCTGTAGATATATTATTCGAACAATGTCAGTGTTTTAATCCTACGATTGCTGTCATGTTAGATGAAAATGCGGCTCAGCAATTAGCCGAAAAATTAAAGTCTGTCGGTAGTGCAACACAAGTTATGTCAGGGTTTGATGCGCTATCAACTGTTGCACAAAGTCAGCAGACTGATTATGTCGTGGCGGCTATTGTTGGTGCGGCAGGTTTGTTACCAACCCTTGCCGCTGCACGTGCTGGCAAACACATTATGTTGGCTAATAAAGAAGCCCTTGTGATGAGCGGTGGTTTATTTATGCGTGAAGTCGAAGCCAATGGTGCGACTTTATTGCCAGTAGATAGTGAACATAATGCAATATGGCAATGCCTACCTGTCGGAAGCAAGCAGCAATATCATTATGATGGCAAAGGCGTTCGCAAGATTATTCTAACAGCATCGGGCGGTCCTTTTAGAGATTACGCGTTGGAAGATCTTGAACATGTGACACCAGAACAAGCGGTCGCACATCCGAATTGGTCGATGGGCCAAAAGATATCTGTAGATTCTGCAACTATGATGAATAAAGGTTTAGAGGTGATCGAAGCGCATTGGTTATTTGGTTTACCCGCGTCGCAAATTGATGTGTTATTACATCGCCAAAGTATTATTCATTCCATGGTTGATTATGTCGATGGCTCGGTATTGGCTCAGATGGGGAACCCCGATATGAGAACGCCGATTGCTAATGCATTAGCCTGGCCACAACGAATTGATTCCGGCGTAGAGCCTTTGAACTTAGCGACAGTTGGTCGATTAGATTTCTCAGTAGCCGATCACAAACACTTTCCATGCCTAGCATTAGCATACCAAGCCTTGAATGCAGGCGGCACAAGCACGGCAATTTTAAATGCGGCCAATGAAGTTGCTGTTGAAGCATTTTTGCAAAAACAGATTAAATTTACTCAAATACCTCAAATAATTGAGCAAGCACTTGCCAATATCCCTGCTCATGATGGTAATACGTTAGAAGAGATTTTAGCTGACGATGCACTTGCACGCGCGCTCGCTATTGAGTTGACACAATAATATGCAATCACTGTTATTTTTTATTATAGCGTTAGCGATTTTAGTCGTTGTTCATGAATTTGGTCATTTTTGGGTGGCTAGGCGCTGTGGTGTCAAAGTTCTTAAGTTTTCAGTAGGATTCGGCAAGCCCTTATGGCAAAGACGCGGCAAAGATGGCACGGAATATATTTTAGCGGCGATTCCTTTGGGCGGTTTTGTCAAAATGCTTGATGAGCGTGAAGGTGAAGTAGCAGTCGAAGATCTTGATAAAACGTTCAACCGAAAACCATTACGTTCACGCGTCGCCATTGTTGCCGCAGGACCTATTGCTAATCTTTTATTTGCAATATTCGCATACTGGCTTATTTTTATGGTCGGTATTCCGGGTATAAAATCGGTTGTTGATGGGGTTGTCCCTGAATCTCCAGCAGAAAATGCGCAACTGCATGCAGGCGATCAGATTCTGAGCATTAATGGTCGTGATACACCAACATGGTTAGCAGTAAATAAAGCCGTAACTCGAATTGCAGAAAGTGGTGGTGTGGCAGAATTAACGGTTACTACTGATGGTGTTGAACGCGTACGCATCCTTGATGTACCAAAGTGGCAACTTAATCCAGAACAACCTGAGTCGCTGATCCAAATATTAGGCATTACACCAGTCAACGTTGCTTTAAAACCGGTTCTTGGTACGATTATAGAAGGTGGTGCGGCTGAAGATGCGGGCTTACAAAGTGGCGATGAGTTAATTTCTGCTGATGATGTACCTATTGATAGTTGGTCGGGTTGGGTAACATTAATAAGAGCCAGTGCCGATAAAGCGCTAGAAGTTAAAATTAAACGAGCGCAAGAAGAGATTAACGTAACGCTCACACCACAAACGATGGATGGAAATATTGGACAAATAGGTGCGGGTGTCGATGTGTCCAGCACTTCCGTGCCAGACAATTTAAAAGCGGAACTACGTTATTCGCCAATATCGGCAATCGGCCAAGCCGTAATTGAAACATGGCAGTTTTCTAGTTCAACCGTCAAAAGTTTAGTAGGAATGGTGGTTGGATCAGTGTCGAGCAAAAATATCGGCGGCCCAATTACTATTGCGCAATTTGCCGGTGCTTCCGCTGAACGTGGTGTTATGTCCTTCATTAGTTTTTTAGCGATGATTAGTATTAGTCTAGGAATACTAAACTTGCTACCTATTCCTGTATTAGATGGCGGGCATTTAGCACTCTACTTTATCGAATGGTTACGCGGTTCACCACTCCCAGAACAGGCTCAATTACAGGGACAAAAGGTGGGTATGATGATGCTTTTGATGCTGATGTTGCTGGCCTTTTTTAATGACTTAACAAGACTGTTTGGATAATAGCGCTAATTACGGTTACACTAACGTTTTTACGTCTCTAAAAACTTAATTATAATGACAAAAATACTTCAGATAATTGCATTACTATTACTCACCAACATCGCTTTGGCCGATTCTTTTGTTATAAAAGATATTCGTGTCGAGGGATTACAGCGAATTTCAGCAGGTACTGTCTTTAACTTTTTGACGGTGAAAGTCGGCGATGAAATGACAGACAAGGATGCCAAAAGTATTATTAGGGCACTCTTTAAATCAAAATACTTCAATGATGTTCAAGTTGAGCAACAAGATGGTGTATTGGTTATTAAGGTGAGTGAACGACCAGCAATATCGAGTATTGAATTTGTCGGGAATAAAGATCTCGATAGTAAAGAATTATTAAAATCGCTTAGTCAAATTGGTTTCTCTGAGGGACAAGTTTACGAAAAAGCGATGTTAGAAAGGGTTGAGCTCGAATTAGAACGTCAATATTTCAGCCGTGGTAAATACGGTGTGACCATAAACTCTGAGGTAACACCTTTATCTCGTAATCGTGTAGCTGTCCGAATCACAATGGCAGAAGGCGTTATAGCTACAATTGGTGGGATCAACATTGTAGGTAATAATGCATATGATGATGACGAGTTATTAGAAGGGTTCGAGTCAACTACAGGTAGTTGGTTGTCGGTTTTTACTAGCGATAATCAATATTCACGACAAAAATTATCAGCTGATTTAGAAACCTTACGTTCATTTTATTTAGACCGGGGTTATGTTGACTTCACTGTTGAATCGACGCAAGTCACCATCACTGATGATAAAAAACAAATGTTTATCACCATTAATATCGCGGAAGGTGATCGTTATAAGATTAAAGAAGTCCGTCTAGCGGGCGACTTAATCGTGCCAGAAAAAGAATTATTCGATTTAGTAACTATAAGGAAAGATGCTGTTTTTTCCCGTAAAGCGATTACTAAGACGACGGAAGCATTAACTGCACGTTTAGGCGATGATGGTTATGCCTTTGCAAACGTAAATGCAGTACCTTCGATTGATCGTGATAACAATGAAGTCTCATTGACTTTCTTCGTCGATCCCGGTCGTCGAGCTTATGTCCGTAGAATTAATATTGCGGGAAATAGTAAAACGCGTGATGTGGTGTTACGCCGTGAAATGCGTCAACAAGAATCATCATGGATCTCAACAAAAGACGTTAATCAATCTCGTGCACGGATTCAACGCCTTGGCTATTTCGAAGATGTAAACGTAGAAACGAATCCTGTTGCAGGCACGGCAGATCAAGTTGACCTTGATTATAATGTGACTGAAATGGCATCAGGTAGTTTATCTGCCGGTATTGGTTTCTCTCAATCTGATGGTATTATTTTCAATGCCAATGTTACGCAAAAGAATTTCTTGGGTAGTGGTAAGCACATTAACTTTGGCTTTAATAATAGTAGTATCAATACTGTTTATAGCTTTGGTTATACGGATCCGTTCGTAACCGTTGACGGAATTAGTCAGGGCTTTAATGCGTTTTATAGAAAAACAGATACAACGGAAGCTAACTTAGCTCGCTATAATACGGATGTATATGGCGGGGATATTAACTTTGGTATTCCTATTTCTGAATCAAATCGTATTCGCTTAGCACTAGGTTATGAGAACACGACTATAAAACTTCCTAATGATAATCGCATTCAGCGTTATCAGGATTTTATTGATAAGGAAGGTTCACAGTTTGATACTTGGTCACTGACATTAGGTTGGTCAAACGATACTCGTGATAATGCGACGTTACCAACAAGTGGTATGAACCAAAGTTTATCAGCTGAAGTCTCAATTCCTGTTGGTTCTTTACAATATTATAAATTACGCTATAAAAACGATTGGTATCACCCGATTAGTGACTCGTTGACATTAGCCCTAGGTGGAAACCTTGGTTATGCTGATGGTTATGGGGATACGGAAGAGTTACCTTTCTTCCAAAACTTTTATGCTGGTGGTATGAGAAGTGTACGTGGTTACCAGTCAAATACACTAGGTATAAAAGAAAATCGCGAAGCGTTGGGTGGTAACTTCTTAGTAACGGGTGGGGCTGAAATTATCTTCCCTGTACCGTTTATGAAAAAAACATTAAAATCTTTCCGCTTAAGCGCATTTACTGACTTTGGTAACGTTTATGATGTCAGCCAAGATTTTGATGCCGGTTTATTACGTTATTCTGCAGGTCTATCAGCTATTTGGATTTCACCATTTGGTGCAATGTCATTCAGCGTCGCGCAACCTTTTAATGAGCAAGAAGGTGATACGACAGAAGCCTTCCAGTTCTCTTTAGGCTCAACATTTTAGTTAAATTGTAATGGAGAAAAGTGTGAAAAAAATGAAGTTAAGTTGGTTGTTATTGGCACTTGTATTCGTTGGTACATCAGCGAATGCCGCAGATTTGAAAATTGGTGTAGTCAATGCTGGTGCGGTACTTGACCAATCGCCACAAAAAACACAGGCATTGTCTCGCCTAGAAAAAGAATTTTCAGCAAGAGGAAAATCATTAGAAGCTAAGTTAAAAGGGCTTAGAGCCGACCAAGATAAGTTAACAAAAGATAGCGCAATTCTTGGAGCAGATGAGCAAAAAGCTAAAGAACGTAAAATGTTAGCTGATCAACGTGAATTAAAACGTTTGCAAGATGAATACAGTGAAGATTTGTCTATTCGTCGTAATGAAGAATTACGTAAATTAGAACAAAAAATCGCACAGACTATTGTTGATTTAGCTAAAAAAGAATCTTATGACTTGGTTGTTTACCAAGGTGTAATCTTCGCAAGCGATAAAGTCGATATGACTGCTAAAGTATTACAGTTACTTAAAGCGCAAAAATAGGTTAGTTATAATAGTGGCTTGGACGCTAGCTGAAATAGCTAAACATGTTGGTGGTGTTGTACATGGTGATGAAGCTTATCAAGTAGAAAGCTTTGCAACATTAGAGAATGCTGCTAATAATCAAATTAGTTTTTTGGCAAACTTAAAGTACAGAAAGTTTTTAACCTCAACAGTTGCGGGTGCAGTCATCGTCAATGCGGAAGCGCTTGATTCAGTGCCGAATAATGCAATCGTTGTTGATGATCCTTATGTCGCTTATGCTAAAGCTGCGCGCTTATTAAATCCTGTTCGGGTTCATAGTCCTGGAATTGCAAGTAGCGCAGTCATTAATGAGTCATCTAGCATTCATAGCAGTGCATCGATCGGTGCACAAGTTGTTATTGAATCAGGCGTCGTGATTGAAGAGAACGTGGTCATTGGCCCTCACTGTATCATCATGTCAGGTTCAAAAATTGGTGCTGGAACAAGATTAACTGCAAATATTACACTCTGTGAAGGCGTGCAAATTGGTCAACGTTGCACGCTTCATCCTGGCGTTGTTATTGGTGCAGATGGCTTCGGTATTGCTAATGATGGTGGAAAATGGATTAAGGTTCCGCAAGTTGGTAGTGTCAAAATTGGCGATGATGTTGAAATTGGTGCTAATACAACTATAGATCGTGGAGCAATCGAAGACACGATTATTGGGCAAGGTGTTAAGCTTGATAACCAAATCCAAATTGGACACAATACGATTGTAGGCGACCATACGGTTATTGCCGGCTGTGTAGGAATTGCAGGCAGTACAACCATAGGTAAATACTGTGTAATTGGTGGTGGTGTCGGCATAGGTGGCCATCTTAGTATCGCTGATAATGTGCTACTAACAGGCATGACTATGGTTACTAAATCGATCAATAGTGCAGGCAGTTATTCTTCAGGTATTCCTGCTGAGCCAACAGCGTTGTGGCACAAAAGTGTAATACGCTACCGCCAAATGGATAAATTAGTTGCAAAGGTAAAAGAATTAGAGGCTAAGTTAAGCTAAATTAGCACTTACTTTATATCTAACCAAGCTAAAAATTGATAATACGAATAAACTAATTAACAAAACGTTAAGGATCTAAGCATTGAACACTATCGATATACACGAAATTCAACGATTGTTACCTCATCGGTATCCTTTCTTATTAGTCGATCGTGTTATTGAGTATACGCCTGGCGAACATTTAGTCGCGATTAAAAATATTACGTTTAATGAACCACAATTTACCGGTCACTTTCCTCAACGAGTCATTATGCCAGGCGTTTTAATTCTTGAGTCTTTAGCGCAAGCAACGGGTTTACTAGCATTTAAAACTGCTGATGATGTAAAGTCAGACAATGCACTTTATTATCTTGCAGGGATAGATAATGCTCGATTCAAAAAACCTGTAGAGCCGGGCGATCAATTAAGATTAGAAGTTAAACTTGTTAAAAATAAACGTAATTTTTGGATGTTTAGTGCTGAAGCCTCTGTTGATGGAGAGGTAGTCGTAACAGCAGATATTATGTGTGTTCATCAAGAAATGCCTAAATGATTCATCACACGGCTATTATAGACCCGACGGCTATCATCGATGATAGGGTAAGCATTGGTCCTTATTCAGTTATTGGTGAAAATGTAGAAATTGGTGCTGATTGTGAAATTGGGCCACATGTTGTGATTACAGGACCAACAAAAATTGGTAAGGGTAATAAAATTTACCAATTTTCATCTGTAGGCGCTGATCCTCAAGACAAAAAATATACAGGTGAAGCCACATTATTAGAAATTGGTGACAACAATCTTATCCGTGAAAGTGTAACGATAAATCGAGGCACTATTCAAGGTGGAGGCATTACCAAAATAGGCAACGATAACTGGATTATGGCCTATGTGCATATTGCTCATGATTGCATAGTCGGCAATGATAATATTATTGCTAATAATACGTCTTTAGCTGGCCACGTAATTATTGAGAATTATGTTGTGTTAGGTGGATTTAGTTTAATCAGTCAATTTAATAAAATTGGCTCTTATGCTTTCAGTGCTATGGGGAGTGTCATTTCTCGCAATATTCCACCGTATGTTTTAGTTTCTGGGCACATGGCTAAACCAATTGGGGTTAACGTTGAAGGCTTACGGCGTCGTCAATTTTCAGATGAGCAAGTGAAAAACATCAAACAAGCATATAAATTGGTCTATCGCTCTGGTTTAAGAGTTGATGAAGCTGAAGAGAAGCTTAAGCTGCTGAGTCAAGAGCAGCCTGAGTTAACTATTTTTAGTGATTTCTTAAAGACCCAGCAAGGCGGTATTATTCGTTGATATCGTTGTCAGTTTGTTGCGTGGCAATTTAACTAGAACAAAAGCTCATACTAACAATGCATTATGTTAAGTCGCTTACAACTTATAGGAATAAACGACTATTCACATTTATGATTGACATAATCATTGAATCAAACATATTAAGTTAATCGTTAGCGGGTGTAGCGCTTATTTTATGGATACTTAAATCAGCACCATCATATTCTTGTTCCTGAGATAGCCTTAAGCCCATCACTTTTTTAAGTGTTCCGTAGACTACATAACCACCGATAAATGCAATACTAATTCCTAGCGCTGTACCAATTAGTTGTGAGGATAAACTAACTCCCCCTAGACCACCCAGTGCAACTTGCCCAAATATACCTGCGGCAATTCCTCCCCAAACACCACAAAGACCATGTAAAGGCCATACACCGAGTACATCGTCTATTTTCCATTTGTTTTGGGTTAGGGTGAAGGCATATACAAATAATCCACCCGCGATACCGCCTGTAATAAGCGCACCAAGCGGATGCATAATATCTGAACCTGCACAGATTGCGACTAAGCCTGCTAGAGGGCCATTATGGACAAAACCAGGATCATTACGGCCAACGAGACAGGCGACTAATGTACCACCAACCATCGCCATCAGTGAGTTTACAGCGACTAGGCCGCTAATACCTTCAATCTGTTGTGCTGACATAACATTAAAACCAAACCAGCCTACCGTTAAGATCCATGCGCCTAGTGCTAAAAATGGAATGTTTGAAGGAGGATGTGCATATATTTCTCCTTTTTTTCCGTAACGACCATGACGAGGACCAAGATGTAAAACCGCTGCTAATGCAATCCAGCCACCTACAGCATGAACAACGATCGAGCCAGCAAAATCATGAAAGCTTGCACCAAAATTAGCGGCTAACCATGCTTGAAACCCAAATAGGTTATTCCAGCTTATGCCTTCAAATAGAGGATAAATAAAACCCGCTAACATAAATGTGGCGATTAATTGAGGATTGAATTTCGCCCGTTCAGCAATTCCGCCTGAAACAATGGCAGGTATAGCAGCGGCAAATGTGAGTAAGAAAAAGAATTTTACTAATGCATAACCATTCCCATCGATTAAGGTGGGTGCTGCTTTAAAAAAGTCGACACCATAAGCGATGCTATAACCGATAAAAAAGTATGCAATAGTTGAAATAGCAAAATCCATAATGATTTTGACTAAGGCATTCACTTGATTTTTTTTGCGAACAGTACCTACTTCTAAAAAAGCAAAACCAGCATGCATAGCAAGCACCATAATGGCGCCCAGTAAAATAAACAGAACATCATTAGCGTTATGCACTGTGATTTCCTCTAAAAGTGATAAAAATGGCAACTACTAAAGCAATTTTTGCACCAAATAAGACATTTATAATGAATACAGTGCTCTAACAGGCAAATTACTTAATAATTACAATAAATAACGAACAATATTGGTGCGCTACTGATATTTTGCAATATTTTGGTGCACGTAAATGTCTTACCCACTTTAGCTATAGATCAACGTATAATTATAGGCTGTATAGAATTAATAATGTGTCACAACGACAAACGAGGACTGAATTGATGGATATTTACGCTTCAGATGAGGAAAAAGGCGAAGAGATAAAACAATGGTGGCGAGATAATGGGCGCGCTGTAGTTATTGGAATAGTATTGGGTTCTGCAGCTATTTTTTCTGGTCGTTATTGGATTAATCATCAAGCGACGTTGACCGAGGAAGCATCCCACAGTTATCAGCAGTTAGAAACCTATCTAAATGATGATAAAAAAGCGGAAGCAGATCAACAAATGCAACAGCTCCAAAATGATTTCCCATCAACTCCTTATGCTGTTTTTGCTGCATTTGATATGGCCAAAAAATCCGCTGATGCTAAAGATAGTGAAGCAGCTATAAAATACTTGCAGTGGATAATTGATCATGCTCAATTGGTAGGTCATAAAGCATTAGCACAATTACGACTTAGCCAAGTGTTATTAGCTGAATCAAAATTTGATGCGGCACTTGAGTTAGTCAACCAATCAACAGCTGTGAGTTTCAAGTCATTATTCGCTGAGGTACAAGGTAATATCTTGGTGGCACAGGGCAAAAAAAGTGAAGCTCACACTGCTTATCAAGCGGCTATGATGACTTTACAGCCTGGGGAACCTCGCCAAACCTTATTGCAACTTAAACTTGATGACGTGGCGATAGCACAATGATAGTTAAAACATTCAAAATTGTTTGTGCTTTGATATTGCTTATGTCATTGAATGCATGCAGCACCGTCAGTGGCTGGTTTAAAGATGATGTGTACGAAGTGCCACCGACTGAGTTAACAGAGTTTACTCAAGAGTTTGAACCTTCTATCGCATGGTCGACAGATACCGGTGGCTCTAATGATATTTACAGTAGTTTAGATCCTTGGTTACAGGGTGATGCGATTATTGCGATTGACTATGAAGGCGAAGTGAATAGTTACAATGCAGAAACGGGTAAACGCCAATGGCGAGTCTCGCTTGATGTGCCTGTTACTACGGGAGTCGGTGGTGGTGAAGGTCTGATTCTTGTTGGAACTAAAAAAGGTGAAGTACTTGCTTTGGATGCCAGTAACGGCGATTTACTCTGGAATGCAAAATTAAGCAGTGAAGTACTTGCTCCCCCAAAAGCGGCTCAAGGAATTGTTGTGGCAAGTACCTCTGATGGGCGCATGACAGGACTTTCTGCAAAAGATGGTCAAGTATTATGGAACTATCAACGCACCGTTCCATTGTTAAGTTTACGAGGTGCAAGTGCGCCCGTTATAGCTGATGATAAAGTCATTTCAGGTTATGCCAATGGTAAAGTTGTTGCCTTATCGATTATTGATGGCAAAGTAGTTTGGGAAAAAAGTGTAGCTATACCACGTGGTAGAACTGAACTTGATCGGCTTGTTGATATTGATGCAGATCCTGTTGTGATTAACAATACTGTTTATGTGGTCGCTTACAATGGACGTATAGCAGCGCTATCTCTTGATGATGGTTCTATATTGTGGGCTAAAGAGATGTCATCTCGTTCAGGGTTAGATGTGTCTGTAGCTGATGCCGCTGTTTATGTGAGTGATGAAGAAGGTAATGTTTGGGCGCTACAAGATGGATCGGGTGATTCTCTTTGGCGACAAACGCGATTATTAAGACGTAATCCGACGGCACCAGTTGTTGTTGGTAATAATGTTGTTGTTGGTGATCTTGAAGGTTATGTTCATTGGATTTCTCGCCAAGATGGTCGTTTTACAGCACGTGTCAACATAACTGATGCAGCCATTCGTAGTAAGCCTGTTGTCAGTAACAACTTGGTCTATGTTTCGGCCGCAGACGGTACATTAACCGCATTCCGGATCCAATAATATTATGAAGTCAGTCATTGCCTTAGTCGGTCGGCCAAATGTTGGCAAGTCAACCTTATTCAACCGCTTAACACGTACTCGCGATGCTTTGGTTGCGGATTTTTCGGGTCTTACTCGTGACAGAATATATGGCACGGTTAAAAGCGATGGCTGTGATTTTATTTTGATCGATACCGGCGGGATGACAGCACAATCAGACAATATGTCAGATTTAATGCGTAAACAAGCCGATCTTGCGATACAAGAAGCAGATTTAATTTTATTTCTAGTTGATGGTCGTGCAGGTATGACCTCTGACGATCAAGAAATTGCTCAAACACTGCGAAATGTTGATAAACCTATTCTACTTGTTATTAATAAATCAGAAGGCGAACAACGTGAGTTGGTTGCCGCAGATTTTTATGCCTTAGGTTTGGGCGAACCCCAAGTTATTTCAGCTTCACAAGGCCGTGGTACAGTCAATTTAATCACCGCTATCACTGATATTCTGCCAGCTGCATTAGCGGTAGAAAGTGATGAAGAAGAAGAAAATGAAGAAACAAGAATGGGGATCCGTCTAGCAGTATTAGGACGGCCAAATGTAGGGAAATCGACATTAATCAACCGTATTATGGGTGAAGAGCGTGTTGTGGCATTTGATGAGCCTGGTACAACACGAGATAGCATTCATATTCCATTTGAAAAAGATGGGACACGATATACATTGATTGACACTGCTGGTGTCCGTAGACGTTCTAAAGTCTCTGACATGCTAGAAAAATTTAGTATTGTTAAAACATTACAGGCACTGGAAGAAGCAAATGTTGTGCTGTTAGTACTTGATGCACACGATGGCATCGTTGAACAAGATCTTCATCTTGCGGGACTTATATTGCAAAGCGGACGCGCACTAGTTATTGCCGTTAATAAATGGGATGGTTTAGAAAAAGCAGAACGCGAATGGGTGACAAAGAATATTGAACGTCGGATTCCGTTTTTAAACTTTGCCAATACACATTTTATCTCTGCTTTACACGGTAGTGGTGTAGGTTTGTTATTTAAATCTGTTAAGCAAGCTTATGAGTCGGCTATGGCCCAAATTCCAACGCCGCGTTTAACTCGCGTATTAGAAGATGCTGTGGCGGATCACCAGCCTCCAATGGTCAATGGTCGGAGAATTAAGTTTCGTTATGCTCATCTTGGCGGCAAAAATCCACCACGTATTATTATTCATGGTAACCAAACAGATAAAACGCCGAACAGCTATATGAAGTATTTAGAAAATACTTTCCGGACCGTGCTAAAGCTACATGGCACACCGATAATGATCGAGTTTAAAATGAGTGATAATCCGTTTAAGGATAAAAAGAAAAAGTTAACGGCTGAACAATTAGTTAAAAAGAGACGGTTGGAAAATCAACATTCAAACTTGAAAAAACGTCGCGATTAATTTTAATCTTATCTCAAATAGCGTAAGCAGATAGAACGTTATAAAACCGCTCCAATAACATTTATTGTGTGAAGAGCGGTATTTAAAGATTATTTATAAACCGTCTGTATTGCTCTCGACCCAATGTTCACCATCTTGCCTGGTTTCTTTTTTCCAGAATGGTGCTTGATGTTTTAACGCTTCAATTAGCCAACTGCACGCATCTAAAGAAGCACGACGATGTGCTGACCAACAAGCAATTAACACGATCGGATCTGCAGGTTTTATGTCTCCGACACGATGAATGATTAATATATCAAGTAAATCCCAACGTTCTCTGGCTTGCTGTTCCAATTGATTTAAATAACGTTCGGTCATTGCTGGGTAATGTTCGAGCACCATCTGCGAGACGTCAGCATCTTCATTAAAGTCACGCATTGAGCCAATAAAAGTAGCAGTGGCGCCAAATTGCTTATTGAGATCAGATTGCTGTTGATGATCGATGATGGCTTGCCACGGATCAAATGCTTGTTGTTCGATGTAGATAGACATAGTTATTAACCGCCGGTTACTGGCGGGAAAAAAGCGACCTCATCACCATCTTGAACAGCGCTTGTAAAGTGAGCATATTCAAGGTTAATGGCAACGAGCACATTGACGGGACGTTCGGCTTTATTGGTCGCGATATCCCATGCTTGGCCGGCAGAATCAGCATGACTAATCGTCGTATCAGCAACACCGATAGTTTCGCGGAGACTGGCAAAAAATTTGACTTGGATGCTCATCTGGTTAATTGTTTCACATATTTAAAATTAAAAGGATACCACTCATGGCTGATTTAACACATTTTAATCAAGCAGGTGAAGCCCATATGGTTGATGTTGGTAATAAGCAAGTGACTAAACGTGTCGCTATCGCAGAAGGCCAAATATTAATGTTGGATAAAACTTTGACACTTATTCAGCAGGGCAATCATAAAAAAGGTGATGTATTAGGCATTGCACGTATTGCAGGCATTATGGCGGCCAAGCGTACATCTGATTTAATACCGTTATGTCATCCATTAGCGTTAACTAAAGTCACTGTCGATTTTAAAATTTTAGAGAACGATGTAGCTGTGCAATGTCGAGTTCAAGTTGAAACTAGCGGTCAAACTGGCGTAGAAATGGAAGCATTAACCGCAGTGCAAGTTGCATTGTTAACTATCTATGATATGTGCAAGGCGGTTGATCGAGGCATGGTTATGACTAGTGTACGTCTACTTGAAAAAGCAGGCGGTCAATCTGGTCATTGGGTACGAGAGCTTTAAAACTGGTTTTTATTAGGAAAAAATTTCCTTAAATGTCACGCTGTTGCCAGAATGTGAAGCATCATAACCAGGATATCCGGATAGGTTATTTCTAAATGCGGCACTTCCTAATAATTCAGTTATTTGTTTCGTGGACTCACTCTCACCTAGATGATTAGGAATGGCTAAGCAATAATGTTCCCAAATTAACGGAACAAACTCTAAGTTAAATTTATTCGCCATGGGCGCTATCCCGAAACCAACATCCGCAGCATCACTAGCGATCATCGCCGCGACAGCCATGTGAGTAAACTCCTCATGATTATAGCCTTTAATGTTATTCGGATTAATACTATCGGCATCTAATAATTGATCAAATAATAAACGTGTTCCCGAGTCTTTTTGACGGTTTATAAAACGTAGATCAGCATTTGTTAAAGATGAGATAGCCGTTATTTTATCGGCATTTTTAGGCTTAAACATTAATCCCTGATTTCTTTTCACAACATACAGCAGTGTGTATTTATGAGGATCGATCAGTTTAAGGTATTGGGTTCTTATGTTTTTTGCTAATGGTCCAATAGGAACATGGAATCCTGCAATATCACAGCGGCCATTTTCAAGTGCTTTTAAGCTTTCTAAACTGCCATGAAAATGTAAATCCAACTTAAAATTAGATTGTTGGTTTATTAAGTCGCGTAAAGTGCTGATCGCCAGCCCGTGACTAGCGTAGATATTTAAATAAGCTGTTTTTCCTTTATCTAAAAGCGATTCAAAATCTTGTTTGAATTGTGTGGCAAAGTTCTCTAATTCAGGCGTGAAATGTGCAAGTAGTTGAACATTGGCATTGAGTAATTTCTCACCTATTGGTGAGAGATAAGCACCTCGTCCTCTTTCAAGGATAACTAAAGGCTGGCCCAGAAATTGCTCCCATTTTAAGAGCAAACCCCAAGCGAAGCGATAGGAAATCTTGATATCGTCTGTTGCCCGTTTTAATGAACCTAAACGCTGAATTGTCGTGAGCAATACAAACAGAATAGGATCAACATTAAGAGGTTCTGATTGGCTGACTTGCCAATTAAGCGATAATTTAATATTCATTCAGGCATAGTAGAACATATTCGATATCGAATGAATACTCTTTAAACGCTTATTTATTATCAATATTAGATGCATTTAGTTGCCAGTAATTGATAGTGTAAATTTTTATTAAACAGGGAGTAATACCATTATGTTACGCAAAACATTAATCGCTGGTGCGATTTTTTCATCTTCTATCGGCTCGGCTTATGCCGGTTCAGAAATAGAAACCTTAATTAATATGTTACATGAAAATGGCATGGTCAATGATGCACAATTTGGTCGTCTACAAGCAGAATTAAAACAAAATCAATCAGCAGCTAATCAAGAAAAACAAGAGGTACAAAAGCAACTTGCTGAAGCAACGAAACCTTCTGATGTTGAAGTACAAGTTAAAGGCGGCGTTACAGTCAAAACACGTGATGGTAAGTTCTCGACAAAAATCGGTGGACGCGTACAAGCCGATGCTGCAAGTTACAGTGGTCAACCAGATATAGGTAATGGCACAGAAATTCGTCGTGCACGTCTCTATTTAAGTGGCACGATGTACAATGATTGGGGCTATAAATTAGAATATGATTTTGCGAGCACGGGTGCGAATGGTAAAGGTATCACGGATACATACATCGTCTACAACGGTTTTGATAATTTAGAAATTAAAGTCGGTAATATGAAAGCTCCATTCAGCTTAGAGCAGCAAGAGAGTGCTAGTACGACGATGTTTATGGAACGCTCGTTAGCCGGAGCATTTGGTGCAGGTCGTCATATGGGGGCAATGCTAAGCACCCAGCAAAAAAATTGGACATTAGCAGGTGGTGTATTTGGAGATTCTCTGACAGCGACTAATGGTACAAATCATGACCAAGAAGAAGGTTGGGGTTTAGGTACTCGAGCAACATTTGCACCGATCAATGAAAAAGATCAGGTTTTACATTTTGGTTTAGGCTTGAACTATCGTGATACCGGCGGTGCAGGTCAAGCATCATTTAGTCAGCAGCCTGAGACGCATATTGGTGGCGTTAATATTGCCAATACAAATACGTTGAATGATGTGACTGATTTTTATAAAGTCGGTGCCGAAGCCGCCACGGTAATGGGGCCTTTCTCGGTGCAAGCTGAATATATTACAACCTCGGTGAGTCGCAATAGTGCCAGTGATCTCACCTTTGATGGTTGGTATGCACAAACCAGTTATTTCTTAACGGGTGAATCGCGTAATTATGCTAAAGGTACCTTTGGCAATATCACACCTAAAGCAAGTGTAGGTGATGGCGGAATCGGTGCATGGGAGCTGGCATTACGATATAGCACGCTTGATTTGAACGATAAAGACATTAATGGTGGTGATGTTGATTCATACACACTTGGCGTGAACTGGTATGCAACGAACACATTGCGTTTTTCAGCTAACTACGTTGATGTGTTAAATGTTAAAGGTGGCCTATACAGTAATCAAGAACCAAGTATTTTCCAACTACGCAGCCAGTGGGCGTTTTAAAAAATTCAATGTTAACAAGACTTAAATTCAAGATGATTAGCGATGTTTAATCTTAATATTCTTTGACGTAGTCAATGAGTTCGATAAAAAAAGCCGGTAGTGAATTACTCATTACCGGCTTTTTTATTACACTGAATATTTCGTAAAAACTTCATGTCTAAAGAAATATAAAATTTAGTCTTAGATCTTATTTTTTATCGGTCATATCATCTTTCATTTCGATAGCTGAATCTGCAATATCATTGGCCATTGCGGCAGTGGCATCAGCAGCATCATCATAAGCTTCTGAGGTATCTTCAGCGACATCTTTAGCCATTTTTTTAGTCGCATCTACCGCATTTGAAGTGCCTTCACTGACGGATTCAGCAACGTCTCCAGCTACTTCCTTCGTTTTATTTACAGCTTGTTCAGACATTTCTTTAGCATTCTCGATAGCTGATTTGTCAGCATCAGCAGTATTATCAGCATTTTGATCACAAGCAGAAATAAGTAAAAAAGAGGCCATTAAAGCTGACAATGTAAATTTGTTCATGGAGTATTTCCTTAAATTTATTTTTAGAATATTGTTGTAGCGCACACAGCTTATCCTTGACTGAGTAAACTACGCAAATCAATTATTGCTGCGTTAGCACGCGAGATATAAGAAGCCATCACTAATGAATGATTAGCCATTAGACCAAATCCACTACCATTTAAAATCATAGGGCTCCAAATAGCTTCTTGGCTTGCTTCAAGTTCACGGATAATTTGACGTAAGCTGACTAAAGCATTCTTTTTAGCTAGGATATCGGAGAAATCATATTCCGCCGCTTTCAGCAAATGGATTAACGCCCAAGCTGTTCCACGAGTTTCATAAAACACGTCATCAATTTGTGTCCAGGGTGTTTTAGCTATTAAAAGGTCTGGTGTCGAAGTTGATTGGGTTGCTTCAGGTTCACCTGCTAAGTTAGTGTTAACACGAATTTGTCCAACACTCGCGCTAAGGCGTTGCGACAGACTTCCTAAACGTTTTTCTACGATGGCTAACCAAGCGGCTAAGTTATCAGCACGCGCATAAAATTGAGCATCATCTCTTTCTGTATTACTTAAACGAGTTTGATAAGACTCAAGCGCTTTAATGGCTTTTTTGTATTCATTTTCTGTCGGAGGAAACATCCAAGATTCTGAATTAAAATTAAATTGTGGTTCGGCAATGGCTAAATCAGGATCTTCTAATGATTGAGATTGCGAACGGCTAATATCATTGCGCAGCGCGCGCGCATAATCACGGATCTGTACTAATACACCAAATTCAAAATTGGGCACATTATCCATCCAGATTGATGGGGGCATAACGTCATTACTTAAATAACCGCCTGGCTTATTAACCAAATAATTACCCAGTGAAATTAAGGTTGAAGTAGACACGTAACCAGTGACCATTTTCTGATGTTTTTCAGCGGCAGATTGTTTGGCATGTTGAACAGGATCAAAGTCACTGGGACTGCGATCCCACCACAACATGATGACGAGTAAGATTACGGTAATAATCATCAAAAGAAGTAGGGAAAACTTTAAGGTTTTCTTACGAGAGCTTGCATCATCAAAATTGCCAATAATGCTGTAGCCGATATCTCGCCCAAGTTGGATAAATTGTTTGAATGCCATGTTGAAATTATTGTCCTAAATATAAAATCGTTTGATTAAGTAGGTTATGCCCTTAAGTGAGCGATAGCAATACCATTAAAAATGTTGAACATGACAATATCATCAAAATGGAGATGATGATGTCATCTTAAATGGTAAATGAAACTTGACTTGTTCTGCCTAACCTCAGAATAATGTCGGGCTACGAAGAATATTGATAGGGCGGGGAGATGCTTTTATTATGACGTTGAGAATTGAGATCGAAGATCTGGCTAAGCATTTTGGTGAAATTAAAGCCGTGGATGGTGTGTCATTTTCAGTCAACAAAGGTGAAGTTTTAGGCTTTTTAGGCCCAAATGGTGCAGGAAAATCAACCACCATGAAAATGATTACCGGTTTTTTGGCACCGACACGAGGAACGGTTAGAGTCTGCGGTCATGATGTGTTAACTGATCCTATTGCTGTTAAAGCGAGTTTAGGTTATTTGCCTGAAGGTGCGCCAGCTTATGCTGATATGACGCCCGATGGGTTTTTACGTTTCATTGCTGATATTCGTGGTTTATCAGGTGCGGATAAAAAACGAGCGGTTGCTTCAGCTGCAGAGCGTGCTCAAATTAAAACGGTAATGTTTCAGCCTATTGAGACCTTATCTAAAGGTTACAAACGTCGAGTTGGCTTAGCCCAAGCTATACTACATAACCCACCGGTTTTAATTTTAGACGAACCTACAGATGGGTTAGATCCTAATCAAAAACACGAAGTGCGTACTTTAATAAATGAAATGGCACTCGATAAAGCGATTATCATTTCAACGCATATTCTTGAAGAAGTGAATGCAATGTGTACACGTAACGTGGTGATTGCAAATGGTCTAATTCAATTTGATGGCACGCCTAATCAACTGGAAGCGATGTCTGATTATCATAATGCGGTATGCGTATCGGTTGCCAATATTGATGGCGATACTTTGGCCAGCTTCCTCAATAATCTTAATTTTATTGTTAGAGTTGAACCACTATCATTAGAGCGTGGCTTTCGTGTTTATCCTGCTGATGGTCGACAAATTACGGTTGAATTATCCCAAGCTATCCGTACGAATGGTTGGCAAATAGATTCACTTTATGCTGAAAATGGTCGGTTAGATGAGGTTTTCCGCACGATTACAACAGGTACCACGGGTAGTTTACGGAGTAGCATTTAATGAATATGCGTAACATCTGGTTTATTATGAAACGCGAACTGAGTGGCTATTTTGCTACACCAGTTGCCTATGTTTTTATTATTATCTTTTTATTGCTGACTGGATTTTCAACTTTTTTTGTCGGTAATTTCTTTGAACGGGGTGAAGCAGATTTATATCCATTTTTCTCGGTTCATCCATGGATATATGTATTGTTGATTCCTGCTATTTCAATGCGTTTATGGTCTGAAGAACGTAAAAATGGCTCAATTGAATTGTTGATGACCTTACCTGTTTCAGTCTTTGAAGCTGTGTTAGGTAAGTTTCTTGCGGCATGGGCCTTTACAGGTATCGCTTTGTTATTGAATTTTCCATTATGGATTACGGTGAATTATTTAGGATCGCCGGATAATGGCGTTATTTTTACCGGATTTTTAGGTAGTTTTTTGATGGCGGGTGGCTTTTTAGCGATCGGTGCTTGTATCTCTGCAACAACTAAAAATCAGGTTATTGCCTTTGTATTAAGTTTGATTGTCAGCTTGATCTTTGTATTAAGTGGTTATGGCATTGTCTTAGACTTTTTCAGTAGTTGGGCGCCTACACCATTAATTCATGCGATTAGCTCTTTTAGCTTTTTAACGCATTTTGATGCTATTTCAAAAGGTGTTATCGATATGCGCGATATACTGTATTTCGCATCAGTAATTATGGTTTGGCTCTTTGCTAACGCCATTGTTGTTAATGCCCGTAAGGCCGATTAGGAATTTAAGCCCATATGAATAAACAACTATTATCGACCGTTGGCCTCGTACTGGCCATTATCTTGTTTTTGTCATTTAACATTGTGACCAACGGCAATTTAAAATCTGCACGTATCGATTTGACTCAAGACAATTTATATACCTTGTCAGAAGGTACATTAAACATTATCGAATCTTTAAAAGAGCCGTTGACGCTAAGATTTTATTATTCAGATAAAGCCGGACAAGAATTACCAAGCATTAAAGCTTATGCACAGCGCGTCCAAGAATTATTAGAAGAATATCAACGTGCATCAGACGGTATGATCAAATTGATTGTGGTGAATCCTGCACCGTTTTCTGATAACGAGCAACGTGCAGAAGATTATGGCTTGCAAGCTGTGCCAATTGATGGCAAAAAAGATCAATTGTATTTTGGCTTAGTCGGTAGCAATTTATTAGATGGTGTTGAAAATATTTCTTTCTTCCAGCCCGAAAAAGAAGATGTACTTGAATATGATCTGACCAAATTGGTTTATAAGCTTTCTAGTGCGAATAAAAAAACGATTGCGATTTTGAGTCCTTTACCTGTTGATGGCGAAGGTTATGACCCATTAAAAGGTTATGCACCGTCTAATGATGGCCCTAAACCTTGGGCGGTGATGTCAGAGTTACGTCAGTTATTTAATGTGACGGTGTTGCCTATCGATACCAAACGTATTCCATCTAGTATTGATGTATTGATGGTGATACATCCTAAAGAATTAGCAGATGGTCTTTTATATGCGATTGACCAATATGTTTTGGCTGGCGGTAAATTGATCACGTTTGTTGATCCTTATGCTGAAATAGATATTCCAAAGAAAGATCCTGATAACCCAATGACGGCAATGATGGCGTCACGCAGTTCAAACATGCCCAATTTATTCAAAGCATGGGGTTTTGAGCGGTCACCTGCTGATGTTGTTGCCGATCGTAAAACAGCGATAAAAGTTGATTTTGGTGCGAGAACAAATAATCAGCCGATTGATTATGTGTTGTGGCAGTCTATTCCTGCCAGCCAAATGAACCAAGATGAAGCTATCACCAATCACTTGAAAAAAGTTGAAATGGCGACGGCAGGCCACTTTATGGCAGTTGATGGAGCAACGACGACATTTACACCGTTGATCTCTTCGAGTAATGAAGCGATGATGGTGGATAAACGCGTTGTTCAATTCCGTAATGATCCGATGGCATTATTAACTAAGTATCAAGCTGGTACTTTAAGCTATCCGATGGCGATTCGAGTTACTGGGCCCGTTAAGTCTGCTTTTCCTAATGGCTTAACTAATGAAGCGGGTGTTGCTGAAAAAGCATCAGGTTACTTGGGTGAATCTAAGCAAGATATTGACGTGATTGCGATTGCTGATGTCGATATGTTGCAAGATCGGTTCTGGGTACAATTACAAGACTTCTACGGTAAAGAGATTGCTTATAGTACGTCTAATAATATTGATTTTTTAATCAATGCTGTTGATGAACTAACAGACAGTCATGGTTTGATTAGTGTTCGCTCTCGTGTTGGTTTTTCTCGTCCATTTGAACGTGTTTTAGCGTTACAACGTGAAGCTGAAAAAAACTACCGTACAAAAGAGCGTGAGTTGCAAAAAATCTTAACAGAAACAGAGCAACACATTGCCAGAATGCAAGTGGAACGTAGTGGTAGCGGTGAAGAGCTGATGAACGACGAACAAAAGCAAGAGATTGCAGACCTTCGTATGAAGAAGAATAAAACGCAACAACAATTACGTGAAGTACAGGGTAAATTACGACAAGATATTGATAAGCTTGATACTCAACTTAAGTTTTTTAATATTGGTCTTGTACCGATACTGATCGCATTTTTGGCGGTAATCACAGGCTGGATGCGTGTTCGTAAACGTACTAAAGGTCGTCATCAACAGTAAGTTAGACTCGATACTCTACTAGGTTTGTAAACATGATAAAAAAATTAAATAGTCTCACCATATTGTTTCTTATTACCGTGATAATGGTGGTGTTAATGTTAATCACCATCCAGCGTCCGAGTAATGATAATGATGATGAAGGTTTGTTGTTTCCAGATTTATATGGGCAATTGAATCAGGTTGATACCCTTAAGTTTAAAAGTTCACAAGATGAATTCACGTTATTCCGAAAAGGTGAAGATTGGTTTGTTAAAGAACGATTAAATTATCCTGCAGATTTTGACTTGGTCAAACGTGCATTGATTGATATAAGTGACACTAAAGTGCTTGAACGTAAAACCGACGATCCTAAGTTATATCCACGGTTAGGTGTTGCAAGTGCTGATGACGGTGGCGAGGCATTAACGCTAACGATGCTAAGCGGCGATAAGACAATTGCTGGCTTGGTTTTAGGTAATGAACGCGAAACCACCGCTAAAATGGGTGCGAAACAATTCTACGTACGTAGAGAAGGTGAACCCCGGGCGTGGTTAGCAGAAGGTTATCTCAATATTAATCCATTGATGCTGAATTGGATTAAAAGTGAAGTTATTAATATCGCTCGTGAGCGTATTGCCACAGTAAATATTATCCAGCCATCTGGTCAAGTAGCGACGCTAATTAATTTAGGTGCAAAAGATAAATTTGGTACGCCAGAATCGCTCGATCAAACTGTATTTAAATATGAGCAATTGGGCTATGACATTGCCGGTACCTTATCTCAGTTACGCATGGAAGATGTGCAAGCAGCAAAAGGCTTTTCAAGAGGTGGTGCAGAAGTTGTTAACGCTGAATTTATTACATTTGATGGTTTAAAAGTAATTGCAAAAACTTCTTTCAGTGATGGTTTTTATTTGACGACTTTCCATGCTGAATTTGATCGCTCAGCAATTAAAGCTGCCCCGAGTGATATACAGCAGCTGAATGTGTTAAAAACACCGGAACAAGTGCAAGCTGAAGTTGCCGATATTAATAGCAAGCTCAGCGATTGGGTATATCGTTTTGGTGGTTTTGTGGGCACCAACATGATGCGTGCAAAAGCAGATATGGTGACGGAATCTGAAAAAGTTATCCCAATGCCGCTTGATGTTATGGGGTATGGTTCTTAATATAAAGTCATCAATTTGATTGCATAAAAAAAGCGCTGTAAAAAGCGCTTTTTTTATGGCTAATGAATAATATTATTGTTCTTGTTTCCATTCATGGATCAGTTCCTGAACGGTGGTTGAGAGATCATCTGGCGAAAATTTAGGGATAAATTTATCAGCGCCAACAATATCGACCATATTATTATTGAAATTACCACTCATCGACGAGTGCAATAAGATCTTTATATTTTGTAAGCGAGGATCCTTGCGAATTTCACTGGTCAAGGTATAACCATCCATTTCAGGCATTTCTATGTCAGAGATCAGCATCGCAATATGTTGCTGAACGTTGATGCCTTGATCAGCCCAAGTCTGAAGCTGTTGTAGCGCTTCTTTACCGTCACGAGTTATCGTCGTATCAATGCCTATTTGTTCTAGTGTGCGTTTAATTTGATTACGTGCAACGCTGGAATCATCTGCTACCAATACATGAGGACGATAGTCAGTATTTTGACTCATAAAATTGTCGACGAGATTATCAGAAACAAATTCATGATCACCAACAACTTCAGCCATAATTTTTTCTACATCAATTATTTCAATTATTTCATCATCCAGTTTTGTGAACGCAGTCATATAGCTGTTATTACCTAATGACGTTGGTGGCGGTAAAATATCTGCCCAACTCATATTAACAATGCGATCAATATTACTCACTAAAAATCCCTGTATTGAACGATTGTATTCAGTGATGATGACAAAGTTTTTACTCGGGTCATTAACCGCTTGGCCACCAATGCCAAGTGACAAGTCAAAAATGCTAATGGTTTTTCCACGAATACGAGCCGCACCAGATATAACTGGGTGTGAAAAAGGCAATTTAGTGAGTGGGGGACAAGGCATCGCCTCACGTACTTTAAATACATTGATACCGAATGTTTGTGTTGTAGCTAATCTAAAGAGAAGAAGTTCTAGGCGGTTATGACCCACGAGCTGTGTTCGCTGATCTACACCCTCAATCATACTAGCCATGATATTGCTGCTCCTTTATAAATGTATGGGTTTTGTTCGTAATAACGTGTTTATGATATGAATTAATAAAGAAATGACGATAGGCATGTAAATTGCTTTGCTAGATATTAATAATAAGTTGAATGCCAGAAAAATGGCATTACAAATATAATAGGGGTTGCGTAATCATGATTAATTGGAAGCATAAGCTAAGCCTAGTTTGTGGCATATTTGTGTCATTTCATCTTTCTGCAGATACTTTACATGGACTAGATAGAATTGAGCAAGTTGCTTATGAATATGCACTTAAGCAGGCACAAGCCAGTTACGATAATCCTCTCATTGTGATGGATTCATTAGACAATCGTTTACGATTACAAGCTTGTGATGCTGCGCTCAATGTATTTTCTACCAATGGTGCTGTGAGTTTGGGTAATCAAACTATTGGCGTTAAATGTAATACACCAGTGGCATGGACAGTGTATGTACCTGTAAAGGTAAAAGTATTGAAACCTGTTGTTGTAGCCAGTAAACCTTTGTCATCTAATCAATTAATTACTGAAAATGATCTTAAATTACAACAGATTGATATCGGTAGCCTGCAACAAGGTTATTTAAGTAATACTCAACTCGTGGTCGGCCAACAATTAAAATACCCTGTGTCGATGGGCTCTGTTATTAAACCAAATAGTCTTCAATCGCAAAAGATAGTCCATCGTGGTGAATTAATCACACTGGTGGCAATGGCGGGACAAATGGAAGTAAGAATGAGCGGAACCGCATTAGATGATGCAACCTTGGGTGAACGTATTAAAGTTAAAAATACGACATCAAAACGTATAGTGGAAGGCGTGGTTGATGCGCCTGGTATTGTAAAAGTGTCGCTTTAATAAATTGAAAAAAGCATGTACAAAAAAGCTCAAGTTTTTATAATTCTGGCCGATGTATTAAGCAGACTCTGAAGGAGACAAAACATGTCAGAAATAAATACGATAAAAACGACAAGCCAAGTTGGGCTAAATACTAACCGGAATATCAACACTTCGGCTAACGCTAGTAATAATAAAACACAAGAGGTATCAGTCAAGTCATCAGGCGTTGATACAGTAAGTTTAACGGATACTGCTACTCAGTTGCGGTCGTTACAAAAAACGTTAGCTGATGCACCTGCGGTCGATAATGATCGGGTATCAGCTATAAAAGCGGCTATTGCAGAAGGGACTTATAACGTTGAGCCTGCTGAACTAGCTAATAATATGGTTAATTTTGAGCAACAGCTCAGTTAGGTGAACTTCCATGACAATGACTTCATTACAAAAACTACATAATATTTTACAAACAGAGCAGATAACAGCTTCTCAGTTACTTGAATTGCTTAAATATGAACGTAGTGCATTAACGAAGTCAGATGTTGATGCTATGACAGAGCTGACAGTTAAAAAACAGCCTTTAGTTGTCCATCTAGAGCAATTAGGCCGTGAACGTGAAGCAGTGTTACAAATGGAAGGTTTTTCGGCAGGAAAAGATGGCTTATCAGCCTTTATTGCCAATCAAACGGATCAGCATTCTCGTATCTTGACAGGCATGGTTGATGCGTTAAAAGTCACAGCCAAAGCGTGCCGTGAACATAATCAAGTGAATGGCGGCATAGTTAATGTGAATCGCCAATATGTTCAGCAAGCGATGAATATACTACGAGGACGTGATATGACGCCGAGTGCTTATGGTCCTGGTGGCGAATACACGAGCCAAGTAGTACGTCAGCCTTTATTGGGTAGAGTTTAAGCTCTAAATATTCTTATTGTGTGTACTCTGTTTAGTTCAATTTCTTCACTATAAAATTTAATTAAATCGATTTCTAGTTGAACTGACTTATAGAAACACTATCGCTGTCTTTTCGCGGAACAGACTGATTGCTTCGATATATAAAAATTTGAAACGCGAGATTAATACTTTGAATTATTAAGCTGATGACGGTTTTATGAGTTTGAATATACTCGATAAACTCAGTGTTAAGCTATAAAATACCCTCGTCATCAGACATTAAATTATCCAGACTTGTTAAATGTCCACGTATTTTTTCACGATTCGCTAGTTTATCTTGTGCAACCAAAGGCAAGTCAGTGAATTGAATAATATTTTTATCTATCAACGTATTAATTAAATCTTCAAGAACACGAACTAATGCCACATCTGAGGAAGATAACACTGCTTTAACTTCTTGCGATGTCGCTGACTGTTGAATGAAGGTTGTTAATTCAACATTATCCATTGACATGTATTCCTGTGTATCGTGTTGCCGACTTTCAAAAAATTCGGTTATTTCACCATTCATATTACGATTTATATAGGCCATTTTGATACCTGAAATGTTAGAAAAGGTGTTTTATCGACTGTATCAATCCTATAAAAAAGTAGATATAGCGATAACATAGTCACTTCGAGCTGTTATGAGACCTATAGAAAGTTAATAATCTATCAAAATCTCCTATAATTGATGATATTCATTTTTGTATTCTGTGATAAAGTTCACGCTTAAAATTTAGCCAGATGTGAGTTTCGTTGCAAGGATACCAATGTAAATATGTCTGAACAAGCAATACCATTAGAAGAAATTAAGCCGCAATGGCAAGCTGATGACGGACAACAGACATTAGATGATCCGCTACTTAATTGTCTAACTTTACTGAGCAAGTTGCTCAATAAACCACATAGCGCAGAATCGTTAATTCATGGCTTACCTTTAGTTGACAATAAGTTGACTCCCAAGCTATTTGAACGGGCGGCCGAGCGAGCAGGGTTAACATCAAAGATCGTTAAGCGTCCGCTTCGCAAGATATCGAATCTAGTCTTACCTGCGGTACTGTTACTTGAAAATAGTAATGCCTGCATCGTGCTCGAATTTAACAAAAACTCTGCAAGAGTCATTTTCCCTGAAACAGGTGAAAACGAGTCTGAAATTTCTTTAGAAGACTTAAATGCTGCCTATGCAGGTTATGCCATCTTTATAAAATCAGTTCACTCATTTGATAAACGAACTGATTCTTCCGTTATTCCTAAAACTAAACATTGGTTTTGGGGAACCATATTAAAATTTTGGCCGATTTATAGTGAAGTATTTGTTGCTTCAATTCTGCTGAATTCATTTGCATTAGCCTCGCCCTTATTTGTTATGAATGTCTATGACCGTGTGGTACCGAACCGCGCGATTGAAACCTTATGGGTATTAGCGATAGGCATCGCAACTGTGTTTATCTTTGATTTGTTATTACGATCATTGCGAGGCTATTTTATTGATATGGCGGGGAAAAAAGCCGATGTCATTTTATCGGCCACAATATTTGAAAAAGTAATGGGTATTAAAATGGCCTCTCGATCAAACTCAGTCGGCTCATTCGCTAATAATATGCATGAGTTTGAGTCGTTTCGAGAATTTTTTACCTCAGCGACATTAACGACACTCATTGATTTACCTTTCATGTTCTTGTTCATCTTTGTTATCTGGACGATATCAGGTGAACTCGCTTTTGTGCCATTAGTCGCTATCCCTTTAGGCATTATTGTCAGCCTTATTATTCAGATTCCTCTGAGTAGAACCATTCAAAGTTTATTCCGTCATTCTGGCCAAAAAAGTGCCACACTCATTGAAGCGTTAACTGGATTAGAAACGATTAAAAGCATTGGCGCAGAATCGCAAATTCAGCGGAAATGGGAACAAACAATAGGATTTATTGCAAGATATAGTCAACGCTCACGACTGTTATCATCGATGGCGGTCAACTTCACCGCTTTTTTACAGCAAATGGCCTCAGTGAGTATTGTCGTGTTTGGTGTTTATAAAATAGCAGAGGGTGACATTACAATGGGCGCCTTGATTGCGAGTACGATTTTAACGGGTAGAGCTTTAGCTCCGCTGGGCCAGGTGGCAGGTATTTTAACGCGTTATCATCAATCAAAAGCAGCGTTAAGCTCATTAAATCATTTGATGAATCTACCTGTAGAGCGACCATCGGGCAGGGAGTTCTTACATCGTCCTGATTTTAAAGGCAATATTGAATTCAAGAAAGTATCCTTTCGTTATCCAGAACAACCGATGGATGCATTATCTGAAGTGTCATTTAGTATCAAGCAAGGCGAGAAAGTGGCCTTTATCGGTCGCATCGGTTCAGGTAAAAGCTCTATTGAAAAATTGTTATTGGGCTTATATGAACCTATGGATGGTTCTATCTTATTAGATGGCACAGATATCAGACAAATTGATCCGGTAGATTTGCGTAGAAATATTGGTTACGCCCCTCAAGATGTCGTGTTATTTTTTGGTAGCATCCGTGAAAATATCAGTATGGTAGCGCCATTTGCGGAAGATCATGAGGTACTAAAAGCCGCTGATATTGCTGGTGTTACTGAGTTTGTTAATCGTCATCCATCGGGTTTTGATATGGCTGTCGGTGAACGAGGTGAGGGCTTATCAGGCGGTCAGAGACAAAGTATTGCGGTAGCACGTGCCTTGTTACTTGACTCACCAGTAGTCATGCTTGATGAGCCATCTAATGCCATGGATAACAGTACGGAAGAACGATTTAAAGCAAAATTATCTGAGCACGTGAAGGATAAAACATTGCTTCTAGTCACGCACAAAGCATCATTGCTGACACTAGTCGATAGGGTCATTGTTATGGATCAGGGCCAAATCGTCGCAGATGGACCAAGAGAGCAAATATTATCTGCACTTAAAAATGGTCATATCAAAGTGACTAAAGGTTAACTATGGCTTGGTTTAAAAAGGCTCACCCTGATGATGCAGAGTTCATGTCTGAAATCAGCGCCGCTTCATTTGAATCGACGTCACGAAT
>LAZR01000506.1_pt1 | contig 30516 bp, 29 predicted proteins | sample 329461 | NCBI WGS metagenome assembly LAZR01 (sample SAMN03002196, study PRJNA259156) | marine sediment metagenome | biome: sea floor; feature: Hydrothermal impacted sediments; material: marine sediment; isolation source: Loki non-amplified sample from Loki's castle hydrothermal vent sediment ...
CTGATTGATGCTGCAAAAGCCGTCGTGTTGGAGGCTAAAAATAATCCTGCGTTTTCCGAAGATGAGGCCAAGGCTGCAGCGGCGTCGCGTTTGCGCTCCATCCGGTTTGAGAAAACAAACTACGTCTTTGCTTACAGACGGGATGTATATAACCTGGCATACGCTCCAGATCCTTCCAAAGAAGGCCCGAGCAATAATCCTACGCTTAAGCGACTGGTTGGTGCTCTTTTCGATGCCGGTGAGTCTGGAGGCTACTACGGCTACGATTGGATGAACCCGGCGTCCGGTAACGAAGAACCCAAGGTTTCCTATTCCACGATCATCCCGGATTGGGACTGGATGATCGGTGCCGGCGTCTACGTGACGAATATTGACAAGAAGGTCGCGGCTGCCCGGTTGGAAATCGAGGAAAATATAATCGCAACCCTCGGCTTGATTCTGCTGATCACCGCCATCGTTGTGATCGTTTCGTTGATGATCGGTGTTTTTGTGGGTCGCACCGTAACCCGGCCATTAAAGGTCGTCAGCGATATGATGCAGGAAATAGCCGACGGCGAAGGTGATCTGCGCCAGCGCCTGCCCGAGGAAGGCAGCGACGAACTTTCGGAGCTGGGTCGTCGTTTCAATGCCTTTGTGATCAAGATTCAGGCGACTATCCGGGAAGTTGGCGCTACAACGGACCAGGTTGCGTCGGCGGCCGAAGAGTTGAGCCGCGTTGCCAATGAAACGCGGGCGTCGGTGCAGGAACAGGGCTCGGAAACCGATCAGATCGCCTCCGCCATTAATGAGATGGCGGCAACGATCCAGCAAATTTCCGGTAACGCCAACGAAGTTGAAGGCGCTGCATCGGACGCTGATCGCATGGCCAAGGAAGGTGGTGAAACCATTGCAAGTGCTCAAAATGCGGTAAACAAGTTGTCTGAGGAAATTCAACAAAGCGCTCTCAGTATCAACGCGCTGGCTGAAAAATCAGACGATATCCAGCAGGTTCTGGGTGTGATTCAGGCCGTCACTGAACAAACGAATCTGCTTGCACTGAATGCAGCCATAGAGGCCGCCCGGGCAGGAGATCATGGCCGCGGTTTCTCGGTGGTCGCGGATGAAGTGCGCCAACTCGCCCGACGCAGTGCGGAATCTGCAGATGAGATCCGCAAAATGATAGACGGCTTCGTTAGCGAGTCACGCTCTGCCGTGGAACGCATGAACCAGTCCCGGGATCGTTCCTCTGAGACCGTAGAGCGTATTAATCACGCTACGGGCGCCTTGGTAACCATCGAAAAGTCCGTCGGACAAATTCACGATCAGGTTACCCAGATTGCCACCGCGGCAGAGCAGCAAAGCCAGGTCGCAGAAGAAATTAATCAGAACGTGGTGCGTATTGTCGACGCAGCACAGCGCAGCGATACCGGTGTTACCCAAACGAATGAAGCCAGCCACGAACTGGCCCGACTGGGCGAACATTTGCGGGATCTGGTGAGTCAGTTTAAGGTCTGAGATGCTGCATTCGGGCCTTTTTTCAGAGGCCCCCTTGGCGCGAGGTGCGATCAAGAGCTAATATTGCAGACGTTCGAACAATAACAACGTGACAAAACAAAACGATAAAATGGTGCCAACGATGATGACTCGTCTGTTCAGAATGGCAGCGGTAACGCTGTTGTTCTCTGTTAGTTCGCTCGGCGTAGCAGCGGAAAACTACACGCTGCGGCTTGCACAAACCTGGGGCACCAACGCGCCGATTCTGGGTGAAACCACCATACATATGGCTCAACTGGCCGAAGAAATGTCGGGCGGCCGTCTGAAAATTCGAATCGACAGTGCTAACAAGCACAAGGCGCCTTTTGGTATTTTCGACCTGGTGCGTAATGGCCAGTACGACATGGGTCACACCGCCTCTTATTACTATAAGGGCACGATTCCAAACGCGATGTACTTCACCACAATTCCTTTTGGCATGATCGCCCCCGAAATGTACGCCTGGTTTTACTATGGCGATGGCATGAAGTTGATGCAGAAGGTTTATGAGCCGTTCGGTTTGCTGTCCTTTCCGGGGGGTAACACCGGCAACCAGATGGGCGGCTGGTTCAACAAGGAAATCAATTCTGTAGACGATCTCAAAGGATTGAAAATGCGCACCCCCGGGTTTGCGGGCGAGGTTATGTCTGAGCTGGGCGTAGCGGTTACCAACTTGCCCCCGGGTGAGCTTTATACCGCACTTGAGCGCGGCACGATTGATGCACTTGAATGGGTGGGGCCGGCGCTTGATTTCCCTATGGGCTTTCACCAGATCGCGAAATACTACTATTCAGGCTGGCAGGAGCCGGGTGCAGAAACTCAGTACCTGATTAATCAGAAATCCTGGGACAAACTGCCGAAAGATCTGCAGGCAATCCTGCGGGTCGCCATGCGCACAGCCGCCTATGACATGTACATCCAGACTACCCACGAAAGCGGTGTGGCCTGGGCACGCATGAAAAAAGACTATCCAAACGTAACGCACAAAACGTTCCCGCCGGAAGTCATCGAAGCGATGCGTAAAGCAACGGACAAGCTGCTGGCAGAGGCGGCTGGTAAAGACGAGCTGGCAAAAGAGATCATCAACTCTGAAGAAGACTATTTGAAGCAGGTTCGTCAGTGGACCAACATATCCGACAAAGCCTACCTGGATAGTGTTGCCGGCCAATAAAGCTCTTCCCATGATAGGGTCCCCGGCTGCTTCTGCAGCCTGTGGGCCTTGTTATCAGAACACACCTCATTAATGCAGCGCTCTTTCTGAGAAAATACGCCGCTTATTCCTTGTGCGGGGCTGATGACTAAAACACTCTTATCGCTGAGCGATATAAGCAAGCAGTTTGGCAGCAAAACCGTATTGGATAAGCTCAGCCTCACTGTTAACAATGGCGAGCTTTGAGCTCCCCCAGCTTTCCGGGTTGTGTCACCGGATGACACCGAGGGTGTGGCGGGCCAGTGTGATGACACGCGGCGCCGCGAACTTTATTTCCCTGCCGTTGAACCTCGATGCCTACCGGCAATTGCTCAGCCCGTTGTACCTGCAGGTATTTCTGCACTCCCTGTATATGGCGGCGATGACCACGTTGGTGTGCCTGCTGATTGGGTATCCGTTTGCCTGGGCGCTGTCGCGCGTGGAAACGCGCCGTCTGACATGCGCGAAGTATTCCACATGGCTCTGCGCGTTTTGGGTTACTCGGGCAACAGTACCGATCCGCAACAGATTGAGCAGGCCTATCAGAAGCTGGTGGAGCTCATGCCCTCCGTGCGCACGTTCAACTCAGATGCACCCCGCATGCCGTTTCTGGAAGGTGAGGCGGATGTGGGTATGATCTGGAATGGTGAGGCCGTAATGGGTAAGGAGAGCCTGGACTCGCTGGCGTATGTGTACCCGAAAGAAGGGGTGATTGTCTGGATGGACAGCTTTGTGATCCCCAAGAACCCCGAAGCCGCTCACAAGTTCATCAGTTTTGTTTTTCGGCCAGAAATCGCGGCGCTGATCAGCGAAGACATCGGCTATGCCACGACGGTATTGCCCAGCTATCCGATTCCCAACAACATGGTTAACGCCGAGTTCCAGAGCGATATCGGGGACGATGCGATGCAAGTCTATGCAAAATACCGGGAAAAGCTGAAATCCGGGCTTTGAACCTGAACCCAAGGCAGTCTGAGATTGCAGCTCAAACTACCAGCACCGGGCACTTGGCTTGAGAGGCCACCCGGTGTGAAACACTGCCCAGCAGCATTCCGTCTTTGTCGCTGTGAGTGCCACGGGAGCCCACCACGATAAGATCGGCTTCCTTGTCCTCGGCAAATTTTACGATGACCTTTGACGGCCGCCCGGCCTTTACAAAGCCGCGAACTTTTTTTGCCCCATGCTCTTGTGCCATGTCCTTGGCATGATTGACCACTTCTTTGGCGTATTCAGACAGAACCTTGTCTGGAATATCCATGCCGGCGGGCCGGCCAATGGAGAGTGATGCTTCAAACAGGCTGTGATGCTTATACACGCAGAGAATGAAAATTTCCGTGTCCGGGATGATCTTTTGTAACTCAATCGCCTTATCCAGCGCGTTGAGCGAAGTTTTAGAGCCATCCACTGCCACCAGTATCCGTTTGAACATTATTTTCTCCTTAACATTCCAGAACCCGTTGCATGCTAATCTGGAAAGGCAACATCACGCAGGAACAAGGCAATTTGCGGGAAGGCAATGATCAGCCCTGCAGCCACGATCAGCATGATAATAAACGGCGGCGTGCCCCGGATATCTTGGAAATAAGGTCGTTTGAAAATCGCAATGGCTGTAAAGATGTCGCAACCAAATGGCGGCGTTGCCGAGCCAATTGCAACCTGCAGGGTAATGAGTACACCCACCAGCACCGGATCCAGGCCCGTCGCTTGGATAGCGGGCGCAAAAATTGGCGTCAGTACAAGAATCACAACGATGGGATCAACGAACATACAGGCAATAAAGAACGAGACACAGATAGCGATAAGTACGCCAATCGGGCCAGCTTCGTTAACGCCTACAGACTCCAGTATGGCCTGCGGAATCTGGGCAAAAGAGATAATCCAGGAGAACCCGTTGCCCACGGCTACCAGAATGAAAACCACGGCCGTGATCAAGCCGGTGGACTTGGCAATCTTGTAAATCTCGCCCAGCTTCAAAGAGCGGAAAACAATGAACTCCAGCAAGAACGCATAGAGTACGCAAACGGCGGCCGCTTCGGTCGGGCTGAAGATACCGCCGTAAATGCCACCAACGATAATAACCGGGAAAAACAGGGGCCACAGAGCGCCACGAACAGAGAGCGCACGCTCGCGCCAGGTTGCTTTGGGCTCGGTGGGCACGTTGTTTTTGTAAGCGTAGAACAGGCAATACAGCGAGAACATGAACAGGATCAGCAGCCCCGGGCCTATGCCCGCGATGAACAGCTCCGCGATGGATGTCTGGGAGATAACCCCGTAAATGATCATGCCGATGCTGGGCGGTATCAGGAAGGCGATGTCACTGGCGTTGATGATCAGCGCCAGAGTAAAGGAGTCAGAATACCCGGCCTTGAGCATTTTCGGGCGTAGGGGAGAGCCAACGGCTACCACGGTGGCCTGGGTGGAGCCTGAAACGGCACCAAACAGCGTGCAAGAGGTTGCGGTACTGATCGCCAGCCCGCCTTTTATATGGCCTATGAAGGCCATAACCATGTTGATCAGCCGGTCCGCAGACTGGCCCCGGGTCATGATGTCTGCGGCGAGAATGAACATGGGTACCGCAATAAGTGATGCAGGCCGGATGCCCCCCATCATTTGTTGAACGAATGTGCCCATCTGACTGAAGCCGTCGAACATCATCACAAAACCAACAACGGCGGCGGTGGTCAGTGGGATCATCATCGGGAAACCGAGCAGCAGCAGCCCGATCATGATGATCATTAGAATTGTAGCCATAGGTTTGCCCTTTTTTATCGTGCCCGGTATGAAACCGGATCAGACTTCCGATTCTGAATCAGCGTAACCATCGATCACGCCAGTGGAGAGGTAAACGTCCTCACTGGTGAAGTTCTTGACGGCTGTGAGGAGGTATTGGATACCGGTAACCGCGAAGCCTACGGGCACCCAAATATAGATCCACCAAATTTCAAAACCGAGCGCTGGTAAAATACGGCCACGGCCGTACAGCGTTTCTATGTATCCGAACGAGTGGTAGCACAGGAAAAACATCACCAACGATGTGAACAGGGCAATGACAATCATTAATATTTTGCGACCCTTGGGCGGGAGCGCATCATAAACTGCGGACATCCGGATATGGCGTCCGTAGCGTGCCGCATAGCCGATACCGGCAAAGGTAACCAGAATAATCAGGATGCGGTTAATTTCGCCAGAGAAGAAGAAACCCTCGCCAAACACAAATCGCGCGATAACGTTCACGACGGTGTTGATGGCCATAAGGATGACGCCTGCGGCCAGAATAACGGCCTCAGCCTTGGCGATCCATCCGTCTAACGTTCCCAGGAACCCGGGCAGGCCGGACTCAAAAGTACCGGTATCATCGTCTATCTCCGGGGAGTTTTCGGACATGGGGTCTGCTCCAGATCATGTCGCTCCCGGCCTGACATTACTGCTTGGCGGGGCGGGGTTAGTTCGTTAACGTCATATAAGGTGTCCGCCGGCGGGTGCCGGCGGACGGGAACAACACAGAATCAGTTGCTCTCTACTTCTTTCAGGTCTTTCTTGAACTGTTCCAGCAGGTCTTTGCCGCCCTGGCCCGACAATTCAATGAATTTCTTCTCAACCTGTGGAGCCTTGGCTTTGAACGCCTTGATCTGTTCTTCGTTCAGGCGCGTTACAGTAACCTCATCGCTGGCTTTCTCGATTTTCGCCAGTGCTTCGTCCGCCAGGCCGTCAATGTGAACAACAATTTTCTCGAAGGCATAGTCTGCAGCGTCTTGGATAAGTTTCTTATCCTCATCTGACAGGCCGTCGTAGAACTTTTTGTTGGCCATGGTCGCCGTAGTGAACCAGCCGTGGCCGGTAAAGATCAGGTTGGGTGACACTTCATACAGGCCGCCGGATTCGATCCAGAAAATCGGATTTTCCTGACCGTTGATCATGTTGGTCTGAAGTGCGCCGTAAACCTCACCCCAGGGCAGTGGTGTGGGTGTCGCGCCGAATGCCGAGTAGGTTTCCGACAGCAGTGGGTTGGTCATAACCCGGATCTTTTTGTTCTTCATGCCTTCGGGGGTCGTGACTGGCTCATCCAGAGTAATAACAAATTCGCCTTCCGGATACATTTTCAGAAGCTCAAGGCCTTTTTCAGCGTAGAGTTTCGGAAAGTCTTCGTTGATCGCTTTACTCTCGCGGAAGAACTTGATGACCGTATCCATGTCGGTGGGCATCAGGTAAGGAATGAAGAAAATCTGCGCTTCCGGAATCAGGGCGCCGGTAAAGCCAGGCGACTGGTTAACAAAGTTCAGGATGCCTGCCTGGGCCTGCTCCATGATGTCGTCTGATTCACCAAGCTCTCCAAAGCGATAGACCTGGAGGGTGTTATCGGAGTGATCTTCGATGTATTCCTTGAATTTATAAGCGTATACGTCCTGTACATCACCTTCGTATTCTTCATGCGCATAACGCCAGTTGGCAGCGTTCACGGCGTTTGCCGCCGTCATTGCGATCAATGCGAACGCTGAAATTCCGGCCAGTTTCTTGAATTTACTCATGCTGCTCATCGGGTTTTCTCCGTCCGTTTTGTTACAGATAATTATTGTTACATTGCACAAGACTGGCAAAACTTGGCGACTTTCGCAAGAAATTGACCTATTTGGTTTATTCTTGACCAGCGCTCATTTTCTGAATGCCGGCCCGTGAAAGAAAGATTTGGAACTCGTCAGTCACGCGGTCAATGCTGTTCCCCAGCCGGTGACCGTCGGGCAACATCAGCATCGGTAGCGCTTGCTGCCGGGCGAGCTCGACAACCGGCAGGGCAGGCACAACGTCATCATCCCAACCGTGAATAATCTGTACGTACCTCGCCTGAACACGCGGGTTTGACTGCGGATAGTTCGGAAGTGCCAGTGCGGGAGCCAACAAGAAACATCCCAATACCTGTGTCTGTGCGCTGGTTTGTGCGCAGACCCAGCCCCCCATACTGGAGCCGGCCAGAATGATTGTTTCCGGCGCCGCACCGCTGGCCGCAATGGCATCCTGCATCTGGGTAAGGCGAACCGCGGGGTCTTTGCTGCTGCGGTGGTCAATTGCATAAACCCGAACGTTGTAGAAGGTCTCTGCCAGGGTCTTCAGAGCCTGGATTTTGGTGCTTTTGGGGCCGCTCTCAAGCCCGTGAGAGAGGAAAATATGCGTTGTTGTTGGTTTGGCCATGGATCGGTTTTCCCGGAAAGGTTGTGTCAGTCGGCCCGGGTCCGGTCGAGTATGTCCAGAGCATGACGGCGTTTCTCAGGATCGTAAATGTCCACTGTGAAGATCAACTCGTCCACCGTTACGCTGGCCAGCACTTCGTTAAGCTGATTTTTGATGGCGGCGGCATCGCCAAGTAATTGGAGCGCGAGGAAATCTTTCACCGCCGCCCGTTCGCCCGCATTCCAAAGGCCATCCATAGAGCCCACCGGTGCTTTCATCCACAGGGGCTGGCCCCTGAAAAGGGAGAGGATGCGTTGGTAGCTGGTGGTTGCCAGATGCTCTGCTTCTTCCATGGATTCTGCGGGCACGGCGGGAAGCGCCAAAATGGAATAGGGCTGTTTCAATTGTTCCGACGGCTGAAAGTTGTCCCGGTAAACCTTTAACGCCTCGCGATACAGACGCGGAGCGAAATGCCCCGCAAACGCATAGGGCAAACCGCGCATGGCGGCAAGCTGAGCGCTGTAGAGGCTGGAGCCAAGCAGCCAGATTGGCACATTGGTGCCCGCACCCGGGATGGCTTTAACCGCTTGGCCCGGTTGCAGAGGTGCTAACAGGTATTGCAGCCGTGCTACGTCTTCGGGGAACTGTTCCGCCCCCACGCCGTCGCGGCGCAAGGCGCGGGCCGTTACCGGGTCTGTGCCGGGCGCCCTGCCAAGGCCCAGATCAATCCTGCCGGGGTAAAGGCTTTCCAGAGTGCCGAATTGCTCGGCGATGACCAAGGGTGGATGATTGGGCAGCATCACGCCGCCCGAGCCCACCCGGATGGTTTGGGTTTTGCCGGCGATGTGGCCAATCAGTACGGAGGTGGCAGAGCTGCTGATGCCTTCCATATTGTGGTGTTCTGCTAACCAGAAGCGCTTGAAACCGAGCGATTCCGCGTGCTGGGCATAAGCCACGCTGTTTGCCAGTGTGGTGCCTACAGAATCACCTTCGCGAACCGACGCGAGTTCCAGCAGTGAGTAGTCAGGGGATTGGTTCATGAGGCTCCCGGCCATGACCTTCGTGAGTATGCCCAACGATATGGAGCTTCACGGCAAGTGTTTCAACCTTTGCTGTCAAATCTTCGCAGTGCGCACTTGCAATGCCGGCTTCGATTCTTCTGCCGGTGGTTTCCCGTTGTATGATGGAATTCCGACACGTGCCTTTGGAGGCTGAGTAAATGCGACCGAGTGGTTATTACGAAAACGATACGACGCTTGCCCAGTATTGCGAGTTCAATTACGGAGAGCAGTGGCATGGGGAGTCGAATTTCCCGAGGGAGCTGGCGCTGGCGTGTATTGATGCCATGAATGGTCGAACCATGGGCAGGGCGCTGGATATCGGCTGTGCCTGTGGTCGATCCACCTTCGAGCTGGCGAGGCAGTTTGAACATGTGGATGGGGTCGACTTCTCGGCCAGCTTTATCCAGAAATGTGTGGAAATGGCGGAGCAGAAATTTGTCCGCTATGAGCGTCCGGAAGAGGGCGATCTCGTGAGCTACCATGAGCGCACATTGGCGGACCTGGGGCTGGACCGAACCGTGGATAAGGTGGCTTTCCATCAGGGCGATGCCTGCGACCTGAAACCTCAGTTCAGCGGTTACGATCTGGTGCTCGCGGCCAACCTGATTGATCGGTTGTATAAGCCATCGACCTTCCTGACAAGGATACATGAGCGGGTCAATGGGAGCGGTTTACTGGTCATTGCCTCGCCTTATACCTGGCTTGAGGAATACACCCCCAAAGAAGAATGGGTTGGCGGGTTTCAGCGCAACGGTGAAGACTACACAACGCTGGATGGCCTGCGGGACACGCTCGAACCCCACTTCCGCATTGTCGGCAAGCCTCGCAGTTTACCGTTTGTAATTCGCGAGACTCGCAACAAGTTTCAGCACAGTCTTTCGGAACTGACCGTGTGGCAGAAAGTCAGTCCCTGAACAGCTCACTCCATCCTGAAGCCCTTTCCGTGCAGGAAGTCTTTCATGTGCGGGCGCAGTTTGCTGGTGAACAGGGGTTTCAGTTGCTCTGACCAGTTGGTGTCTTTATTGCCGCCGGTGCGCTCCAGATAATACGTGTTCATGGTCGCGTCGAAGTCTGCTACCTGGGCCTCATCCTGTTCGTCCTGGTAATAGTCTTCCTTGAGAATGGTTTCGGCTGGCAGACGGGGTTTAACTTCCGGGCGCTGGTCAGGGTAACCGAGGCACATCCCGAACACCGGGTACACGTGTTCCGGCAGATGGAGGATCTCGCTGATTTCAGCAGGGTTATTCCGGATACCGCCGATGTAGCAGAGCCCCAGGCCTTCTGATTCCGCGGCAATGGCTACATTTTGCGCCATCAGTGCGGTGTCGACACTGGCGACCACCAGTTGTTCTGTCATGCCGCGAACGACGTCTGCCCCCGCCCTTTCTGCGGCTCCCGTGGAGCGTTTCATATCGGCGCAAAACACCAGAAAATCCGAACACTCGGCAATGTAAGCCTGCCCGCCGGCGAGCTCTGCAATCTTTTGCCGGTTTTGCGGGTTCACCACATGGATCACCGAATAGGCCTGAACGTGACTGGACGTGGCCGCACTCTGTCCGGCACGGATGAGCTCCACAAAAAGCTCCCGTGGAATCGCCTGATCCGTGAACTTCCGGATAGAGCGATGTGATTTCAGTAGTTCAATGGTCGGGTTCACGGTTATTCACCTGCTTCATAGTTTGCAGGAATGAACTCGTACCCTTGACCGGCTTGCGTAAGGTGACCAAGGCCGGGGAAAGACAAGTGCGCCGAGCCCACCAGATAGCCCGCGTCTGCGGCACGTTCAAATTCGTTTACCCGCGCGCTGACCGCATTATCGCTGTTGGTGTCGAACTGGATGGCAATATCCGGTTCCGGGAACTGAACAGCGGCGACGTGGATCAGGTCACCCCATAGCATCAGGATATTGCCGTCGCTCTCCACTTTATAAAGGGTATGGCCCGGGGTATGACCCTTGGCTTCGATGGTCGAAATGCCTGGCAGAATTTGACCATTACCGTCAAACGCTTCGAACTGGCCGGCTTCGACATAGGGGTTCAGGGATGCCATGGCGCCCTTGAAGAAACCCTTTGCGCCTTCTGCTGCCGCATTCAGTTTTTCCTCGCTCAGCCAGTAGTCCGCATCGTCCTGGTTGGCACGGATCGTGGCGTTGGGGAAGACGATTTTGCCATCGGAGATCAGACCGCCCACATGATCGGGGTGCATATGGGTAAGGTAAATTTCATCCACCTGGCCCGGCTCGTAACCGGAAGCCTTCATATTGTTCGCGAGGTTGCCGAGGGTTGGGCCAAACAGGCTGCCGGCGCCGGTATCAATCAGCACCAGTTTGTTGCCCGTGTTGATGAGGTATCCGTTGACGGAGGTAGGCAGCGGAGCCGAGAGGAAGTTGTCTGCGAGCCTTTCCTGGACATGCTCTTTGGTGGTGTTCAGCAGCAAGTCGTCAACCGGCAATTTGACGGTGCCGTCAGACAGGGCCGTGACCTCGAAGCTACCAAGCATCATGCGGTAGTAACCCGGCGCCTGTTTTTCGGCCATGGGGGTCGCCGCCATAACGGAGCCGGAAAGTAGAGTACCGGCAAGAGTAGCGGCCAAAGTGCCTGTAAGAGCCGCCAGGCCCAGTGAACGGTGGATAATCTGCAAACGGTGTTTCATGGGAACATTCCTGTTTTGGTTAACACGTTTCTGAATAAGAATGCTGAACGCTTACGGACGGATGAGCAAGGTAGATTCAATTGGATGGATTTCAGTTACCGGCCGGAAAAAAAGGCGGGTCGCTTGGCGAGGAACGCTGATACGCCTTCTGCGAAGTCGGCTGTTTCGGTGGCCGTCAGAAACGCCTGTCGCTCGGCTTCCAGATGGACCTTGAGTGGGCTGCCATGGGCATCGTCCACCAGTCGACGGAATGCACCAAAAGCCCGGGTCGGTCCATTGGCAACGCGATGGACGGTAGCCGCCAGAACCTCTTCAAATTTTGCCTCCGATGACACCTCGGTTACCAAACCCAACTGTTTTGCTTCGATTGCGCTCAGGGTTCGCCCAAGCATCATCATTTCCGTAGCGCGTGCCGATCCGATTTTGTGGGGCAGAAACCAAGTGCCACCACAGTCAGGTACCGTGCCTATCCCGTTGTAGGCAATCAGGAATCGGGCGTTCTCCTCGGCGACGACCAGGTCTGCCATCAACGCAAGGCTCAAACCCGCGCCAGCTGCTGCACCCTTAACGCCTGCGATCACCGGGGCATCCATGCTTCGCAACTGAAGAATGGCCGGAATCAGCGCGTCAAGCATTCCGTTCACCGCGTTACGGGCCTGATCGGGGGAACCAGACATGCTGGCCACATCGCCCCCCGCCATGAAGGCACGCCCGGAGCCGGTAAGGACAACGCAGCGAAGCCCTGCGGTGCGAGCCAGATCCTGAATTGCATGGCGAAAGGCCCGGGCCATGGGAACGTTGATGGCGTTAAGAACCTCCGGCCGGTTAAATGTCAGGGTGGCTACGCCGGTTTGTTCATTAAACGCCGAGATCACCGGGTTGTCTGTCATGGTTGGGAACTCCGTTGCTGAGAGTAGTGGTCAGAGCATTTTTGAGAGTGTCTTGGTTTTTATGGCAGGAATAGGCTATTTTAACTCAAGTTCAGGGGTTTAGCCTGACGTTTACGTAAACAACAATAACCATAATCGCAAGCGTGCGGGGAATAATGCCCAATATCCTCGAAATTAATAATTTATCCCTGTCGTTCGGCGGTGTGAAAGCGCTGCAAGACGTGAGCTTCCGGGTGCCGGAGAACGCCGTCACCACCGTGATCGGCCCGAACGGCGCCGGCAAGACCTCGCTATTTAACTGCATCTCCGGTTTTTACAAACCCCAGCAGGGCACCATCCGTTATCAGGGCGATGTGCTCGCGGGCATTAAACCGCCGGCCCGCGCTGCCATGGGCCTTGCACGAACGTTTCAGAATATAGCGTTGTTCCGGGGAATGACGGTGCTCGACAACATCAAACTCGGTGCCCACGTACACATGAAAAGTGGCCTGCTGGGTTCCCTGGCTTATTTTGGTGCCACACGCCGAGAGGAAATGGCGGTGCGCAGGGATGTTGAGAAACACATCATCGATTTCCTTGAAATTGACCACATACGGCGCCAGTCGGTCGCCAGTCTCTCCTATGGTCTTCAGAAGCGGGTAGAGCTGGCCCGCGCGTTGGCGATGCGGCCAAAGGTATTGATGCTCGATGAACCCGTTGCGGGAATGAACCGGGAAGAAAAAGAAGATATGGCCAGGTTCATTCTTGATATCCGGGAAGAATGGGGCGTAACCGTGCTGATGGTGGAGCACGATATGAGCATGGTTATGGATATTTCCGACCACATTGCCGTGCTCAACTTTGGCCGGGTTATTACGGAGGGCTTGCCTGCGGAGGTGCAAAATAATCCTGAAGTCATCGAGGCGTATCTGGGCACCAGCGATATGGACAGCCTGCGCAAGAAGCTGAACCCCGAACGGGAGGTGGCTTGAATGGACTGGTTATTTTTTGGGGAAATCAGTCTGGCGGGTCTGGCCATGGGCGGCCTTTATGCACTGATTGGTCTGGGATTTGTCATCATTTACAAAGCCACCCGGGTCATCAACTTCGCCATCGGCGAGATCATGATGTTCGCGGCCTACTTGTTCCTGACCTTCGCCGGGGGCATGGAGATGTCACCCTGGGTTGCCCTGCCGCTGGCCGTGCTTGGCGGGAGCGTTCTGGGTGGCGTCATCGAAAAAGTGATGATTCGTCCCATGCTGGGAGAATCACCCATTGCGGTGGTCATGGTCACGATTGGCATCGCCAGCATTCTGGTGGGGCTGGTCGAACTGGTGTGGGGGGCTGATCCGCAGCTTCTTCCCGGCTTCCTTCCCCGTAAGCCGGTGTTCATCGGTGAAATGTATCTGGCGCCTAAAATTGCTTACGGCTTTCTCATTGGTGCCGCACTGCTCATCGTTTATCTGCTGTATTTTCGTTTTTCCCGCGGTGGCGTGGCGCTGCGGGCCACCGCCTCTGATCAGGCTGCCGCCTATTCCATGGGCATCAACGTGCGCCGGGTGTTCAACATGGCCTGGGTGTTTGGCTCCCTGGCGGCGTCGCTTGCGGGCGTGCTGGTAGCCGCGACGGGAGGGCTTAGTCCGCAGTTTGGTGCCATCGGCCTGAGTGTTCTGGTGGTGGTGATTGTGGGAGGGCTCGACAGCATTGTTGGAGCGCTGATTGCGGGCGTTTTTATTGGCTGGCTGGAAACTGTGGCAGGCGCATACCTGGGTGGCGAGTACCGTATGCCGGCAACGTTTGCGGGATTAGCCGTGATTCTGGTGCTGCGGCCCTACGGTCTTTTTGGCACCCACGAAATAGAGCGAGTGTAGGATGCGCATTGGTGACGCCAAACAGAGTTACGAAGCCGATGAGGCCATCTGGACAAGCTCTACCCAGAAAATCTGGTTTGCCTGTTTTCTGCTAGCGCTTGCGGTTTTTCCTTTCATGGCCGATGCCTATTTTTTGTACATGGGCTGCCTGGTGGGCATTGCGGTGATCAGTACAACAGGGCTTAACATCCTGACCGGATTTACCGGGCTGATTTCTCTCGGGCAGGCGGGTTTTATGGGTGTGGGTGGCTACACCGTCGCCTGGATGTCGATAAACACTGAGCTGCCTTTCCCGATAACGCTTTTGTTTGCCGGCTTGCTTGCGGCCGCGGTGGGTATTCTTGTTGGGCTTCCATCCCTCAGGGTGAAAGGGCTTTATCTGGCCATTGCGACCCTGGCCGGCAGCGTTTTCCTGCATTTCATTTTTGCTGAATGGGAGTCTGTTACCGGCGGTATGGGCGGGCTAAGCCTGGAGCCGGCGCATTTTTTCGGTTTCACGTTCCAGAGCGATTTCCGGATGTACTTTATCATCGTGCCGCTGGCGGTATTGATGGTGCTCGGGGCTAAAAATGTGTTCCGCACCCGCACTGGCCGGGCGTTTATCGCCATTCGGGATCGGGACATTTCGGCCGAAATACTGGGTATCAATCTGCTGCGTTACAAGCTCATGTCCTTTGCGCTCAGTTCGTTTTATGCCGGTGTGGCGGGCGGTCTGTTTGCCTATTTCTACCGGGTCGTCACGCCGGAGAGCTTCCCGCTCTCCATGTCCATTTTCTATCTGGCGGCCGTTATTGTGGGGGGTATGGGTAACTTGCTGGGGGGCATTCTCGGGGCCGCCTTCATGACGCTGATCCCAGAGGCGCTTGGTTTGCTGACGGCAGCCCTCACACCGTTCTACCCAAACGCCCCGATATTCATGTCGCCGATGCTCGAAATTATTTTCGGTGCACTGATTGTGGGCTTTCTTATCTTTGAACCGCACGGGCTGGCGGAGATCTGGCACCGAATACGGCGCTTTTTCAGTTTATGGCCCTTCCGAAACTAGTGGATTTAACAACAAAAAGCCGCAAGGAGAACAGACATGTTCAAAAATATCCTCAGTAAGGGCCGCAGACTTGCAGGCGTTGGCAGTATTGCCGCAGCGCTTGTTGTCGCCTCGCCCGCCATGGCGCAGGACAAAGAGCCCATCGTATTTGGTGGTTCCATTCCGCTGTCTGGCGTATTCGCGTTTGCCGGAGTGCATATCCATGCCGGTTTGACGGATTACACAAGCTGGATCAACAGCCAGGGAGGAATCAACGGGCATCCGGTGAAGTATGTAATGGAAGACACCGGCTATGAGGTTGATCGTTCCGTCGCCGCGTTCAAGAAAATCACCGGCAGTAACACGGTTCCGGTTTATTACGGCGACAGCACAGGGTTCATGAAAACAATTGCCTCAGAGCTGAACAGCAGAGGCACCACGCTTATGAGCGGTGCCTCGTTTGCGACCGCGTTGACAGACAATGAACAGTATCCGTATCAGTTCGTCCCCGGCCCGAATTACACCCAGATGTTCGGAATCATCCTTGAGTACATTGCCACTCAGGGCAAGGACGGCGACATGCCCACCGTCGCATTTGTATACAGCGACACCGAGTTTGGCAAAGATCCCATTGAAAACGGCAAGGCCAAAGCCGCCGAGATGGGCATCAAAGTGGTGGAAGAAATTGTCACCAAGCCCGGCAGTGTCGATGTGTCTGCCGAGGTGCTGAAACTGCGCCGCGCTCGCCCCGACTTCGTGGTGTTCCACGGCTATGTGCTATCGCCCATAAACGAGTTCATGGTGCAGATGCGTCAGATGGGCCTGGACACCCAGTTTATGGGTACGTTCTGGTCTTCCGACAAACTCATTATCAACAAGATGGGTGCAGACGCCGACGGCTATATGGGTGTTATGCCCTACAACTACTACGACAGCCCCGAGAGTGGTCCCATGTTGGACGCACTGAGAGCCCAGGCCGAAAAGAGTGATCCGGATGCCGGCTACCGCCCCACCGGATACATACAAGGCTGGTTTAACGCCATGGTCTGGACCGAAGTGATCAAGCGCACCATGGATGCGGGCAAAGAGCTGACCGCCGACAACATGGCGGAGTCTCTGGCGTCTATCAAGGACTGGGACACCGGCGGCATTATCGGTATTCCGGTTACGGTGCACGACATGTCGTTCCCGGTGGGTCGAATCTGGCGTGTGAATGCCAAAGAAGCGCGCTATGAGCCGGTATCCGACTGGATTCACCTCGACTGAGACGCTGTATGGAAGCCTTGCTGGAAATCGATAACATCGAAGTGGTTTACAACAAGGCGGTGCAGGTTCTACGGGGCCTGTCACTGCGTGTTCCCAGCGGCGCTATTGTCGCGCTGCTGGGGTCTAACGGCGCGGGCAAGTCCACCACGCTGAAAAGCGTGTCCGGCTTGCTGGCGCTGGAAGACGGTGAGGTGACGGCCGGAGAGATCCGCTTCAAAGGCCGCTCTTTAAAAGGCATGGCGCCGGAAAAGCTGGTACGCAACGGCCTTTTTCACGTGATGGAAGGGCGCCGGGTATTCGAGGACCTGACCGTTGAAGACAACCTTGTGGCGGCGACTTATGCCCTTAGCGGGCGCAAGACGTCCCTGAGTGATTCCTACGAACTGGTTTACGATTATTTTCCCCGCCTCAGGGAGCGCCGCAAGCAGCTTGCGGGCTATTTGTCTGGCGGAGAGCAACAAATGTTGGCGCTTGGCCGTGCGCTGATTGCTCAGCCAGAACTGATCATGCTGGATGAACCATCGCTGGGTTTGGCTCCGCAGTTGGTTGAAGAAATATTCACCATTATTGCCCGTATAAACCGGGAGCAGGGAACGGCAATGCTGCTGGTGGAACAGAATGCGGCTGTGTCTCTTGCGATTGCGTCTTATGGGTACATCATGGAAAACGGCAAAATCGTGATTGACGGCCCGGCGGATAAGCTTTCGTCCAACGAGGACGTTCAGGAATTCTATCTCGGGGTTGGAAGCAAAGAAGGAGAAACCCGCAGTTACCGAGACATCAAACACTATAAGCGCCGTAAGCGGTGGCTGTCATGACAACACCACGCATTCGTGATCTTACTCTTGTGCAGATGCTTCGGGCCCACGCCGCAGAGCGCCCGGATGCGCTGGCGCTGCGCCAGAAGGATTTTGGTATCTGGCAGGCCTATTCCTGGCAAGACTATTACCAGCGCTCGCGGCATTTTGGTTTGGGCTTGCGAGCGCTGGGTCTCTCAGAGGGTGGCCACGTTGCCATACTGTCGGAAAACCGGGTCGAGTGGGTTATCGCGCAGATGGGCATTGGCCTGGTAAACGGTATCTGCGTGGGGGTATATCCCACCAGCCCCTGGAATGAAGTGGCCTACGTGCTTGCGCACAGCGATGCCGAAATGGTGGTGTGCGAAGATCAGGAACAGACCGATAAAGTGCTGGAGGCGTGGCCCCAGTTGCCGCAACTCAAACATAACATCGTTGTTGATTACAAAGGCTTGCGCGCCTATCCGTCGCCGCCGTCGTCGTTTGAAGACATCGAGAAGATGGGGCAGGAGTTTGAGAAAACCCATCCGGAGCTGATCGACCAACTGCTCGACCGTCAGAAGATGGATGATATTGCCCTGATGATCTATACCTCCGGCTCCACCGGCCGACCCAAGGGCGCCATGATCAGTTGGGGTAATGTGCAGGCCGGTGCGCCTGGGCTGATAGAACTGCTGGAGGTGGATCAGCACAGTACCAGCCTTTCCTATCTGCCGTTATGCCACGTGGCAGAACAGGCACTGACCAATATTGCGCCGGTGTATGTGGGCAGTGCGGTGAGTTTTGGTGAAAGCCTGCGCACGGTTCAAGAAGACCTGAGGGAGATTGCGCCCACGTTTTTTCTCGGAGTTCCGCGGATCTGGGAGAAGCTCCATTCTGCTATCTACATCAAGATGCAGGAGACAGGGCGTTTGCGGCAGTGGCTTTTTAACCGCGCAATGAGTGCGTGTGAACCCATGGCGACCAAACCAAAAGCAACATGGAGCCTGGGGGAGCAGCTCACCTACCGGCTTTTCTACTGGCTGGTGTTCCGTGCGCTGCAGAATTTTATCGGTTTGCGCCGTTGCACCATCGCGCTTACCGGCGCGGCACCGATCTCAACGGGCATTGTGCAGTTCTTTCGCACGTTGGGCGTGCCCCTGGTTGAAGTTTATGGGCAAACTGAAAGCACGGGCGTTGCAACGGCCCAGCGTCTGGACACGGTTTGCCTTGGCACCATTGGAACCGCAGTCGCAGGGCTGGAAGTAAAGCTGGGAGAACAAAACGAGATCCTCATGCGGGGTGGCACGGTATTCAAAGGCTACTACAAGAACGATGAGGCAACGGCAGCCACCCTGAAGGATGGCTGGCTGTATACGGGTGACGTAGGCGAGTGGCGGGAAGGGCAGCTTCGAATTGTAGACCGGCTCAAAGACATCATGATTACCGCCGGAGGCAAGAATCTATCGCCTACGGAAATTGAAAACACCCTCAAGGCGAGCCCTTATATCAAGGAGTGCATTGTTATCGGGGAAGCTCGCAAGTTTGTTTCAGCGCTGATCCAGATCGATTTTGAAACGGCCGCAAAGTGGGCGGAGCAGGAACGAATCGCCTACACCACGTTTCGCAGCTTGACCGAGCAAGAGAAGGTGCGCGAGTTGATACAGACCGAGGTGGACAAGGGCAATGACAGGTTGCCGCAAGTGGCACAGATCAAGTGTTTTCATCTGCTGAGCAAGGAGCTGGATCACGATGACGATGAGGTGACCGCCACCATGAAAGTGCGGCGAAGCAAAATTTATGAGAAATACAACGAGGTCATCGAGTCGTTGTACAACTGACACATCTTGCTACCCGCAATCAACGGCTCAGTCTACTTGGCGAAGAGCTGCCCCATGTCGGCAAAGGCCTTGAATTCCAACGCGTTGCCGCAGGGATCAAACAGGAACATCGTCGCCTGCTCGCCCGGCTCACCCTTGAAGCGGATATAGGGCTCGATCACGAATTGTGTATCGCGATCACGCAGCCGCTCGGCCAGCGCTTCCCACTGCGCCCATTCCAGCACAATGCCGAAATGCGGCACTGGCACGTCGTGGCCATCGACCGCGTTGGTATGCGCGCTTTCCTGCGAGGCGGTCTTCGGATGCTCGTGGATAACCAGTTGATGGCCGTAGAAGTCGAAATCGACCCAGTGATCGCTCGACCGGCCTTCAGCCAAACCGAGCGTCTCGCCATAGAAATGCCGCGCCGCCGGCAGGTCGTGTACCGGAATAGCCAGATGAAACGGGGAAAGTGCCATGAGTCTGTCTCCTGCAAGTCAATGATGAACGAATAGGATACTTCTTTGAGTAGACACTCGTCACTATCGTGCGCCACGGCACGAGGCCTAATGCTGATCGGTTCTGACCGGCGTTCAGCGCATGGTTTTCAGGGCTGTCGTCCACTTTTCCAGTTCGGCCAGCATGGCGACGGCAGAAGGATCAATCAGATCGTTGGAGTGGAATACCTTATGGTCGTCCAGATGGTTCCATGCCATGGGCACCATGACGCCTTCCACCATTGGCATCATCTTCAACGTGGTCACCAACTGGCGGGCCAGTGTTGCGGCACGTATACCGCCGGCTGCACCGCCATAGCTTACAAATCCGCAGGGCTTGTAATTCCATTCGTTGTAAACGTAATTCAGAGCATTTACAAAGGCCGGAGGCGGGCAATAGTTGTACTCAGGGGTAACGAACACAAAGGCATCGGCGGCGTTTACGCTTTCCGACCAGTTTTTGGTGTGAGCGTGCTCGTAAATGCCTGAGCGTGGGTGATGTGCCTCGTTGTAAATCGGCAGATCAAAATCAGCCAGATCCACCAGTTGGCAGTCGAAACCTGAGTTGTTTGCCGCAAACTCATGAAACCAGTTCGCGATGGAGGGGCCGATGCGGCCCGGGCGGGTACTGCAGATTACGATGTTCAGTTTAAGCGCCATAAACAGGATCCTTGATGGGTGTTAAAAACGGTCCGAGACCGGCTTTTTTAATGACATTCAATTTAAACGCCCAAACGCGGGAGATCAAACGAGGTATTTTGAGAGAGATGAACAGGAAATCCGTTCAATGCCTCCTTATGCATTCATTAGTAAGGACGTGAGGACATGCCCGGCGGTGGGGTAAACTGGGAAGAAATTAGAGAGGAAATGCGAGTGAGCGAGGTATGACACACGATCTCAGAAGCCTGTCACCGGCCTATTTTGGCATGGTGATGGCAACCGGCATCATATCGTTAACCGCCCACATGTTGGGTTTTGATCGGATAGCCATCAGTCTGCTGTACGTAAACATCGGCTTCTATGGAGTGTTGTGGGTTGCCATGTTTGCCCGGTTTCTGCGGTACCGTCGGGAATTTCTGCTCGACGTTGTGGACCACCTGCGTGGCCCCGGGTTCTTTACTCTGCCTGCTGGCTCAAGCGTTCTTGGCAGTCAGTTTATTATGCTCACGGATAACACCGTGGCCGGTCGAATTCTCTGGGTGGTTGCTATCCTGCTCTGGTTAACGCTGATTTACACAATTTTTACGGCGTTCACCGTGAAGGAGGAAAAACCGTCCCTGGATAAGGGTATTACCGGCGGGTGGTTGCTGGCGGTTGTGGCAACCCAGTCGATTGCGGTACTCAGTGCGTTAATCGCGGTGGAGATGCCGCAACCTTACAAGATGGGCATTAATTTTCTGGCGTTATCCATGTGGCTTTGGGGTGGCATGCTGTACATCTGGATGATGTCGCTGATCTTTTACCGGTATACCTTTTTCAAGTTCTCTCCGGGTGATCTTGCACCGCCTTACTGGATAAACATGGGCGCTATGGCGATTTCAACGTTGGCCGGTTCCCTGCTGATTCTGAATGTCAGAGATGCGCCTTTCCTTGATTCCTTGTTGCCATTTCTGAAAGGTTTCTCTGTTTTTTACTGGGCGACCGGAACCTGGTGGATACCCATGTTGCTCATTCTTGGTATATGGCGACATGTGTACAAGCGCTTCCCGCTGGAATACGACCCGTTGTACTGGGGAGCGGTGTTTCCGTTGGGAATGTACGCCGCCAGTACCCATGAGATGGCCGGCGCATTGGGGTTTCACTTTCTTGATTTCATACCCGTCACTTTTTTCTATCTTGCGCTGGCAGCCTGGTCCGTAACCTTCATTGGGCTTGTGCGATCACTCAGACAGGCTAAGCCGGAACACTGACCTCTCCGGCCTTCGGCGAGGTGTCCGGCTCATCCGCCGGCACCTGGTTTTGCATGCGCAGGCTGTTGAGCAAAACACACAAACTGCTGAGCGACATGGCGAGGGCTGCAATAACGGGTTGCACCCAGCCGATGACGGCCAAGGGCACAACCAGCGCGTTGTAGCCTACGGCCCAGAACAGGTTCTGACGCATGAGTTTGCGCGCCCGTTGCGCCAGTTGCAGAGTGGCAGGCACTTTTGCAATGCTCTCGGTTAAATAGACCGCTGCGGCCTCGCCGGTGGCGGAGGCCGCAGGCCCAACGGCAATGCCAAGCCTGGCGCCCGCAAGGGCGAGGCCATCGTTCAGTCCATCCCCTACGAATACGGCATTGGTCTGTTTTTCGAGGTTGTCTATAAAGCTGTGTTTCTGCTCCGGAGAGTAGCCGGAAAGAACGCGTTTGGGGAGGATTCCGAGGCGCTCCGCCAGTTTGAGGCAGGCTTGGCGGGTATCGCCGCTGAGCAGGTAAATCACGTAGCCCTGACGAGCCAGTTGGCCGATCGTCGGCGTCGCTTCCGGCCTGAGAGTTTCCTGAAAACCGATTTTTCCGGCATAGCGCCCGTTGAAGGCCAGGTGAACGCTCATTCCGGTATCTTCGGTGAACGGCACCTCAATGCCCTGCTCACGAAGCCAGCGTGCTCTGCCTGCCAAGGCGATGTCAGCGTCATTTACCCAGCGCGTGCCCGCACCTGCGATGCTTTCCCGGCTGCCATCTACCCGTACGCCATCTACCCGAAGGCTATCGGCCCGCGCGTCGTTGAATGAGGCCGCGCCAGAGGGTGCAGTATCCGCCGCAAGTCCCCGGGCGACCGGGTGCGTTGAGTCCCTCAGAGTGCGGCGTGCGAGCTGCAAAAGGGAGGTTTCCGTCCATTGGCCAAACGGTGTAACGCTGTCCACACTGGGCTCGCCCGTGGTCAGCGTGCCGGTTTTGTCGAAAACAATCGCGCCTACCTGCGCGGCGGCTTCCAGCGCAGCGGGGTCACGCAATACGATGCCACGATTGACCATGCCCGCATGCCCCATGGTAATAACCAGTGGAATGGCGAGACTCAACGCGCAGGGGCAGCTAATGATCATAACCGCCAGACCGCGGGCGGCCGCTTCGGGGGCGGGAACACCCTGCAAAAGAGCCAGTCCTACGGCCAGTGCAGCCGCCACCACAATCACGGGCAGCAGGATTCTGGCAATGCGGTCGGTCAGCCGCTGCAGGGTTGTTTTACGGCTGAGCAGAGCGCTGATGGAGCGCGACAAGCGGTCGATGCGGCGCTCACCCATAACGGCCGTAACGGTGAGTTCCAATTCGCCTTCAACCAACTGACAGCCAGCAAGCAGTTCGGCTCCTGGCCCGAGAGCGTGTGGCAGGTGCTCTCCGGTCAGCATGGACAGGTCAGCCTGACCCTGCCCGCGGATAATGTTGCCATCCAGGGCGAGCTGTTCGCCGGCGTGAAGCATAATGCGTTCGCCGGCTTTAACATCGCGGGCCAAGCGGGTTTTGAGCTCACCGCTACGGGCTTTCACGATGACATGCTCGGGCACATCCTGAAGGTAACGGCGAATGATCTCCGAGGCGCGGCGGCGTACGCTGGTGTCGAGCAGCCTTGCGATCAGCTGGAAAGTGATCAGCATAACGGCCGCGTCGAAGTACACATGATGGCTGCCGGACACAAGTTGCCAGGTCGAGATGAGGCAGGCGGCCAGTACCGCCATAAAAATCAGGCTGTCGAGGCCGGGGGCGCCGGCAATCATTGTGCGCCACCCCACACGATAGAAGTGGGATCCGGCATAGAGCACAACAGGCACGGCAAACAGGCCGCTGGCCAAAGCGAGGGGCCAGAGAACCTCCGGCTCTACCGCTCCGAACGGTGCCAGATAGATCAGCAGCGCCGGCATCATGCTCCACATGCCAAAAACGACCGCAACCGCCAGTCGTCTTTGCAGGTGCTTGCGCACGGACTCCGCCTGGATCTGGCTGCGCTCGGGATCAACCGTATCGTGCAGACGATAACCCAAACGGGCAACGGCCTGTTGAAGGCTTGCAAGCCTGGGCTTTTGTTCGTCCCAACACACAAGGGCTATATCAGCGGCAAAATTAACCGCCGCATCACTGACGCCTGGCTGCTTTTTCAGAAGGGCTTCAACGGCGATGGCGCAACTACCACAGCGCATGCCCTCGATCATCAGGATTTCCTGGTGCAACGATTCGTGGGCTGTGTTTGCGGTTTTGGCGGACATTTCAGGGCTTTCCGAATACCTCCACCAGCTCATCTGCTGACCATACTGCGCGGTCACCGAAACGTTCTTTATGCTCTGCTACCACTTTCGGGCTGATGTCACTTGCGTCATTGCCCCACTGGCTGCGGGTATAACTCAGCACAGCGGCCAGCTCTGCATCGGAGAGTTGGCCGCCAAACTTGGGCATGGCACCCTGAAAGGTATTGCCTGCCACTTCAATGTTGCCCTGTAAACCATCGTGAACGATGGCGACAGGAATAGCCGGATCACCCTGTAGCCATTTGCTTCCCGCCAGGGGTGGAAAGGCACCCGGTATACCTTGCCCACTCGCCTGGTGGCAGGCGCTGCAATGGGCGCCGAAAAGTGCCGCGCCATCAGGGGTTGCCGCGGCGATGCTGCTGTCAGGTTCTGAAGCGGCGGAGGTTTCAGTGCTGTCAGCCGCTTCAACACTGTCCGCCGTGTCAGTACCATCATTCGTTTCAACACCGTCCGCTTGCTCTGCCGTTACGTCTTTGGCCGGGTTGGTTTGTGGGTGCTCGGCTGCAACGGGTGTGCGGCTATCACCGCCCAGCATGGGCTTGCCAATCTGCCAGGCGTAGTAGCCAACGCCCCATACAATCAGAATGGCGATCCAGGCGAACACAAATTTGGGAGCGGCGCGGGTGCCTTCTTCCGGTTCGGGCGCTTCACGGTTTTGGGCGCGATGATCATGCTCGTTCATAGCGCACGTTACTCCTTGGGTTTATCGGTTGTCGGCAAGGTAGGTGCCGGGTAAGTATGATCAAGCGCAAGCATGTACTCAGCCAGCGCGAGCGCATCGTCAGTGGCAACCACTTGTCCGGATTCAGGGCCAAAAGACGCCGGCAGGTACACTACTTTGTCACCCTCGGCCGCTTTGTCTACCTCGCGAAACAGGAAGGGATAAGACGGCATGATGCTGTCTCTGTGAACGATCCTCGGGTTGTAAAGGTGCAGCAGTTGCCAGTCGACGCTGGGCAACCGTACGCCAACGTTGAACAGATCAGGACCGGTACGCATGGTGCCCAGCAGGTGAGGCTGATCGTAAGCGTAGTCGCCGGGAACAGAAGGGCGGCCCCAGCCCCGGTCTCTGTCTCCGGGCGCGTAACCCGGGTCCCGGGGCTGCTGGCTATGGCAGTACACACAGCCGTTGGCGATATACACCTGCCGGCCACGTTGTTGCTGCTCGGTGTAGGGTTTCAGATCCGGTGGAACCTGTTCCGCCGACATTTGTAGATACGGCATAACCACCAGCGTAAGCGTCGCTAACAAAAGAATAAGCGCAGCACCGACCATAATTGCGAGAGCACGTTTCATCGAGTGGGCTCCTTGACAGAATTACGGAAGAGTGTGGGTTGCTCGTTGCCGACGCCGCGATGCATCAACATTGCGACAAAATGGAATGCAAACACCAGGTGTCCCAGCGTCATCAGCGCGCCGCCTACGGTGCGGGCCTGAAGCCCCGGAATGGTCATGCGCACAATATCCATAAAGGGCATGGTGGCATCGAGCAAGGCCACGCCCTGTTTCCAGCCGGTAATCGTTAAAGACACCACGTAAATCAGGATGCCGATGCTCACCAGCCAGAAATGCAGGCTGATCAGCCTGCGCCAGGGCCATTCCCAGTTGGTGAGGCGGGGCATGATGAAGTAAACGGCACCAAACAGGATGAAGCTGAGGAAGGCATACATGCCAAGGTGGGCGTGGGCGATGGTGTAATGCGTAAAGTGGGTGATAACGTTAACGCTGCGAAGCGCTTCCATGGAACCTTGCAGCGACGAAACGGTGTACATGAGCGCGCCAATCCACACAAAGCGAAGGGTTGGCGAGTCTTTCAGGCGGCTGAAATTGCCCATCATGGTGCCGTGGTGGTTGATCGCAACGGTAATGACCGGAATCGACATCATCACGCTGTGAACGATCGAGAGGGGGACCAACCACGTGGGTATGGGGCCGCCAATAATGTGGTGAATACCAACCTGGCTATAGAACAGCGCCAAAGACCAGAAGCCGATCAGCGACAACTGGTAAGAGATAATCGGCCGGCCGAGAATTTTCGGAATCATATAGTAGGCGATGCCAATACCAATGGGGGTTACCCAAAGCCCGAGAACGTTGTGTGCGAACCACCAGTTAACGGTAGCGCCGGAGGCGCCGGGGAACGTAAAAGGCAGGTTGGCGATCAGAAACAAAATGGGGAACCACACCAGTGCGGCCATCAGATACCAACTGGTGACGTAGAGGTGTTCCACTTTGCGATTGGCGGCGGTAAGCAGTAAGGGTATGGCGCACAAACCGCCTCCCACCACAAACAGAAGATCAACCTGCCAGGGAAACTCCAGCCATTCTTCGCCGTCGGAAAAACCCAGGGTAATGGCGATCAGCCCCAAAACCAGGCCAATGTTCCAGATAACGCTGCCCATAACGGCGTACTTTCCGCCTGCCAGGGAGGTTTTGAACAGTCGGGGAATCAGGAAAAGCGCTGCGCCAATCCCGGCCATGGAGGCCCAGCCATAAGTAACCGCGTTCAGGTGTACGGGGCGCACCCGCCCGAAGGTAAGAAACTCACTGGATATCAGAAACTCGGGAAGGTGCATTTTTAAAGAGGATATCAACCCGAAAATGGAGCCCAGAACCAGCCAGAAAATGGCCGAACTCAACCAGGCCAACACCGCTGTTCGCGAGGACTGGTCGGCCGTCCAGCGGCCCTTGATGGCGGCTGCCTGCTCGCTGTTGTCACCGGTAAAAGCCGGCTCGGCCGCCAGCGCGGGGTCCTCACTGTGGCCTTCCTCGCCCGGAGAGAAAATGGTGCGCGCCGCTTCTTGCCCGTGACTGAACTGGTTGTTGGCGATAGACCAGATCAGTAGCAGTAGCCCAACCGTCGAAAGTACGAAGGTAATGATCAGGAGAATGGCAATGGTTGGCGTCATAAACCTTCCTATTTGATTTACTTTAAATACATCTTAGTAGACGGCAGCACAAAGGTGCAAATGATTGCAGATTATAACGGCACGCCACGAGGATATTGGCCGCAGGAATTGATAAATGTTCAGGCTGATGCTTCCGCCACAACGGCCCTGTTGTTAACAGAGTTTTCCTCAACCAGACCGCCGAAGCGCCGATAAAACCCTTGAGTTGGGCCGGGGAGGGGGCCAGAGGCGTTTTCCAGTACGTTTGCCAGGTGCTCATCGGCGCGGCTGTATATTGCCCGGTACAGGTTGCGACACAGTTGTTTGGCGCTGCGCCCTTCCCAGTCGCCCGGCAGGAGTTCGTCTGGCAGCAGGGGGTCTCGCAACAGAATTTTGCGGTATTCGTGAATCAGCAGAATGCGAACCGTAACGCAGTCTTCCGGGCTCAGGTTGTCGTGGGTGTTCAGATCCTTCCACAGTGGCCGGAATTTTTCCAGAAAGCGCTTATAACGGAAACCCAGTTCGTCCAGGTTCCAGCTTTCTCTGACCTGCCTGCGCAGAGCCTTTGGGCTGCGCTGTTCCAGGGGTTGGGTCTGCATCACGATGGTGTCTTCCAGCGCGCCCCATTCCTGAAGCAGAGGCACCAGTTCGTGGCGCGTGAAGCGCGGATGTTCCATAACGCCTGAAGCCATATTGCCAAAACTCAGCCATTTGAGTTCTTCGCGAACCTTGGCGCGCGTTTCGAGCTCCAGCTGATTGAGAAACACCAGACACCAACTGCCGTCCCAGTCGTCCGTGCCGAGCGTGTACACGTGTTCGAACGCCTGCTGGAAGCGCCTCAGCCCCGCTCCGGTAACGCTGTAATAGCTGCACCGACCCACTTTTTCAGTCTGCAGCCAGCCGTCCTGAACCAGCCTGTAGACTGAGGTACGAACCAGCCGCTCGCTCACGCCCATGGGCGTCAGAAGTTTCATCAGGCTGCCCAGCCAGACGTTACCGCCGCGCGGGTGAATGATGTCGCCATAGGTGGTAATGATCAAAGACCCAGCGCGCAAAGGCCGTTTTTGCTGGAAGTCGAGGATCAGTCGGTCGAGCTGATGTTTTGCAGACATGATTCGTGTATCTCTTCAGAATGTCCGCCATGCTGAACCTGCTGGCGGAGTGTGTCGGGTGCTTATGAGAAATTGTCAAAAAGGCGTCTTTATACTAATACATTGGTATCGATCGTTGTAAAAGTTATCCGCCTGAACGCAGTACTCGGTTGACACTGGTTTAATGATACAATATTTTCCGTTGATATCCGCCAACGGTATCGTATTATCGATATGGCGGATAGCCATTAACGGGGGTGATAGACAAATGTCTGTCATGCTGTGCTGAGAATAGGGCCTGTAAAACCAGACCGCCCTGACCACACTTTGGAGAACAACAACAATGTTCAAAAATATAACGCGTCGTGCAAGCAAATTTGCGGCCATTGCAGCGGTAGGGCTGCTGGCCATGAACGTTCAGGCAGCTGAACCCATCCGTATTGGCTCCTTTCTTTCGGTTACCGGTCCCGCATCGTTTCTGGGTGATCCTGAGCTGAAAACCATGGAGATGTACGTTGAAAAAATCAACAAAGACGGCGGCGTTCTGGGCCGTCAGCTTGAACTTGTTCATTACGATGATGCAGGCAACGCTTCCAAGGCGCTTAACTTCGCAAGCCGCCTGATCCGGTCCGACCGGGTAGACATTATCGTTGGCGGCAGCACCACCGGTGCCACCATGGCGGCTGTGCCATTGGTTGCACAGGCCCAGATTCCATTTATCTCGCTGGCGGGTGCCGTGGTCATCACGACGCCGGTTAAAAAGTGGGTTTTCAAAACTCCGCAAACCGACCGTATGGCGGCAGAGCGCGTTCTGAATGATATGAAAGAGCGCGGCCTGACCAAGGTTGGTCTGATCTCGGGTACGGGTGGCTTTGGCAGTTCCGGGCGTGAACAAACGCTTGCGGCGGCTAAGGAAATGGGCGGAATCGAGATTGTGGCTGACGAAACCTACGGCGGTTCCGATACCGACATGACCGCGCAGCTAACCAACATCCGCGGCACCAAAGGTGTGCAAACCATTCTTAACTTCGGTTTTGGCCAAGGCCCTGCCATTGTTACCCGTAACTATGCCCAGCTGGGTATTGATCTGCCGTTCTACCAGTCTCACGGTGTTGCCTCAGACGGTTTTCTTGATCTGGCCGGCAGCAGTGCCGAAGGCCTCAGATTGCCGGCTTCACCCTTGTTGGTGCCAGATTCGCTGCCCGAATCAGATCCGCAAAAGCCCGTGGTTGAGGCTTACAAAAGCGAATACGAAGCTCGCTGGAACGAGAAGGTGTCTACCTTTGGTGCCTACGCCTATGACGGCCTGATGTTGGCGGTTGAAGCCATCAAGAAAGCGGGCAGCACAGATAAAGCCGCTGTACGCGATGCCCTTGAAAGCATTCAGGGTCACGTGGGCGTTACCGGTACGTTCAACATGTCAGCAGACGATCACAACGGTCTGAAAGCTGATTCCTTCCGCATTCTGGAAGTTCAGGACGGTGGCTGGAAGCTGATTAACTAAGCTTATCCCCATCCGTACTACAGGCTGGCAACGCCCTTGAAAGGGCGTTGCCAGCCGCTGCGCTAGCGGACCCGATTATGTTCTCTGAATTTCTGCAGTACCTGTTCACCGGTATCACGATTGGTGCAACCTATGCCCTGATCGCCTTGGGTTTTACCCTGATTTATAACGCCAGCCACGTCATCAACTTTGCCCAGGGCGAATTTCTGATGATCGGCGGTATGGCGACCGTATCCATGACAGCCATGGGTGTGCCCATGCTGCTCGCGGTTGTCCTTGCGGTGATTCTGGCCGGCTTGCTGGGTATTGCCCTGCAGCGTTTGGCGATTGCCCCTGCAAAAGATGCCAATGTGGTGACGCTGATCATTATCACTATCGGTGCGTCTATTTTTATTCGTGGCCTGGCCCAGTTGGTCTGGGGCAAGGGATATCATGTAATGCCCAACTTCAGCAGCAGCGAGCCCATTGAGATTTTTGGCGCTGTGCTGAACAGCCAGAGCCTCTGGGTGCTGGGTGTGGGCGCTGTGATGGTTGTCGCGCTGGTGTACTTTTTCACGCGCACGCTGACCGGCAAGGCGATTCTTGCGACCTCAATGAACAAGGATGCCGCTCGTCTGGTGGGTATCCGTACTCAGGTTGTGCTGATGCTGGCGTTTATGGTGTCTGCGCTGCTGGGCTCAGTCGCCGGTATTGTGGTGGCGCCGATTACGTTCACGTCGTACAACATTGGCATCATTCTGGGGCTGAAAGGCTTTGTGGCAGCGGCCATTGGCGGCCTGGGCAGCGGCATGGGTGCAGTGGTTGGCGGCCTGGCTCTGGGCGTGGTTGAAGCCATGGCAGCTGGCTACCTGTCTTCAGACTATAAAGCAAAAGAACAGGAAACCCCTTCTTTCTCAAGGCCGCCACACCCTTTGCCGCGTGCCACTGATGCTTATAAACATCAATGATTAGGATGAAACAAAGTTAGAATCTATGCAGTCTTCCGGATATATCTTCTCGTTTCCATGAAAAATGGAACCTAAAAGTCTTGTTATTTTAACAACTCTACCTGATAAACTTAAAAATAATGGTCATACAAATAATAATACCTATCCCGATATTCAAAATAGTAGAAC